>MDTE01090699.1_pt1 | contig 22801 bp, 21 predicted proteins | sample 811231 | NCBI WGS metagenome assembly MDTE01 (sample SAMN05326651, study PRJNA326480) | marine metagenome | isolation source: seawater | place: Indian Ocean: Red Sea | collected 2010 | reverse complement strand
TTATCTTTTGAAATTAAAGAAATAGAACCTGGATTTTTTGTTCACTTTGGAAAACAAGAAGATAATACTAAACAAAATAAAGGTGATATTGCAAATATTGGGTTTATAGTTGGTGATAAATCAGTGCTAGTTATTGATACCGGAGGGACTCCAAATATTGGTAAAAAACTCCTTAATGAAATTTCAAAGATTACAAAACTTCCTATAAGTCATGTTGTTATAACTCACTCTCATCCAGATCATTTTTTTGGAATAGAAGAGTTTAAAAAGTTAGATTCAAAATTTGTTGGACATGAAAGACTGAACCGATCATTATTAACGAATTTTGAATTTTATAAAAACCTTCAGCTTTCAACAACTGGAGACAAAAGCTTGTTAGAATCAAGTATCTTCAATGTTGATATTATTGTTAAATTAGGCAAAATAACTTCTATTGATCTTGGTGATAGAATAGTTGAAATTAAAGCCTGGAATAGTGGTCATACTGATAATGATATTTCTGTGTTTGACAGAAAAAGTAAGATTTTATGGACTGAGAATGTATTCATTAAAAGAATTCCTTCCATTAGAGCAAGTATTATTGGTTGGAGAGAAAATTTGTTAGAAATAAAAAAACTAAAGCCTAAAAAAATCATACCAGGTCATGGACCAGTTTTAGATACTAATAAAGCTATTGAGCCAATGATTAGCTATTTTGATAGAATTATAAATGAGGTTAGGTTGTTTCATAAAAAAAATAAATCTCTTAAAGAAGCTCAAGAAAAAATTGCAAAAAAAAATATTGAAAAATGGATACTATTTGAAGAATATCATGTATCTAATGTTACAAAAGCATACACCGAATTAGAATGGGAATAATAACTTAACAAAAATGGAAATTTGTCGATAAAGACTATATGTTTCCTATTTTATTTGAATATATAATATATTTCAAAATTCTTTTTATAATTGTGATTTCATTTTACATTTTGTTTTCAAAAAAAAATGAACCTAGAAACTTTCCTGAATCATTTAAAAAAACATATATTTTGGGGCAAAACAGATTACATAAAAAATAGTATTTATAATATTTATTTAAAATAACTATTTACTAATTGTTAACCAATAACTACATTAATCTTATGAAAAATGACGATACTTTAGAAAAAATTGAAAAACTTGAAGAAAAAATTGATAGACTCCAAAAGTCTCTAACTAGGCTTGAAAGAAAGTTATCTAGCCATATTGATTTCATTGATAGAGTTTATGAGCCATTAAGAAGTCCTATTTCAAAAATTAAAAACTTCTTTGGATGATCATTAATTAAATGATTATTTTTTTTATAAAAGTTTTATCAGCAAGTTTAGTTATTTCTTTTGCAAGTTGGCTTTCATTCAAAAAACCACAACTTGCCGGTTTTATTGTTGCACTTCCCTTAGTAAGTATAATATCATTGATGTTTTCATATCTTGAGCATAAAGATCAAGAAAAAACTATAATCTTCGCTAAAAGTATATTTATAGGTGTGCCGGCATCATTGTTATTTTTCCTTCCATTCTTTTTTGCTAAAACCTTTGAATTTAACTTTTGGGTAACTTATATCCTAGCATTGTTATTTTTAGTCATTGGATTTTTTTTACACAAGTATTTAACACAAAGCTTTTGATTATCAATTCAAGTCTTAAAAGTTAATTATATGCATGAGTTTTTTAAATTGGTTTTATACTTATTTTTTGTTTTTTTTATTTCAATAACTTTAGTAATATTTTTTTTTACATAACCTATGGGTTTTAATAGTTAAATTATTCTGGTAATATTGAATAAAATTTCAAAATTATGAAAAAAATTTTTATTGATTATGGTCAAAGAATTAATTTAGCAATATTGAGCGTAATTAAAGATATATTAAAAGATCTCTCTGAATCAAAGATATCTACTAATCACTGTTTTTATATAACCTTTAAAACAAATCATCCAAAAGTTAAAATTTCAAAAAAACTTTCTAAGGATTATCCTAATGAAATGACAATAGTATTACAAAATCAATATTGGGACCTCGAGGTAAAAAAGAATGAATTTTCAGTTGTATTAGCTTTTAACAAACAAAGGGAGAATTTATGTATTCCATTTGATTCCATAATTAAATTTTATGATCCATTTGTGAAGTTTAGTATTCAACTAGAATTGAGAAGGGAAAAAAGGAAGAAAATTGATCAGAAACAAAATTTGAAGAACTCTCCAAAAAAAAATACAGTCAGAAAATCAAAAAAAATTATTGCTTTGGATGATTTTAGAAAAAGAAAATGAAAAAATTTAGAATTGAACAAGATAGTCTGGGTAAAATTCAGGTAGATGCAAAAAAATATTGGGGTGCCCAAACACAAAGAAGTTTGAAAAATTTCTGCATAGGAAATGACATTATACCGATTTCAGTTATCAAGGCCTTTGCGATACAAAAGAAAGCAGCAACAATTAGTAACATTGCTGTAGGAAAGTTATCCAAGAATTTAGGAGAAAAAATAATTGATGTTTGTGATCTTATTCTTAAAGATGAACTAAATGACCATTTTCCTTTGTCTGTTTGGCAAACGGGGTCTGGAACACAAACTAATATGAATGTTAATGAGGTAATTGCTAACAAAGCGAACGAAATTCTTGGGAATAAACTAGGTACCTATAAACCAATTCACCCGAATGATCATTGTAATCTTGGCCAATCATCCAATGACTCATTTCCAACAGTTATGCATATATCTATTGTCATGGAAGTTCAAAAAAAATTAAGACCAACAGTTGAAAACTTTATTCATTCAATAAGTCAAAAACAAAAAGAATTTTCTTCAATAATAAAAGTTGGAAGAACACATTTACAAGATGCGACACCTATAACTCTTGGACAAGAATTTAGTGCTTTCAAAGCGCAAATTCAAAATGCTTTAAAAAGAATCATAAATTCTTTGGATGAAATTTATTTCATTGCTCAAGGAGGAACAGCAGTTGGAACGGGTTTAAATTCTTCAAAAAAATTTGTTTCAGGATTTGTTAAGGCTATACAAGTAATAACCGGCTATCCATTCAAAGAGTCAGGGAATAAATTTGAATCACTCGCTTCTCACGATTCGATTGTAATGCTTTCAGGAGCAATCAATACTTTAGTAATTGCCTGCTATAAAATAGCCAATGATATAAGATTATTGGCGTCTGGACCGAGAAGTGGAATTGGAGAAATCAAGCTGCCAGCCAATGAACCTGGTTCTTCTATAATGCCAGGAAAAGTAAATCCAACACAATGTGAAGCATTAGCCCAAGTTTGTTTACATTTGATGGGATTGCATTACTCAGTCTCTATAGCTGGCTCTCAGGGAAATTTTCAACTTAATGCAAATAAAACTATGATCATCTTTAGTATTTTGAGAACAATTCAATTAATAAGCGACTCAATTGAATCTTTTAATTCTAGATGTTTCTCTGGTATTCAAGCAAATAAAAAAATTATTGATAAAAATCTTAGTAGATCACTTATGTTGGTTACAGCATTGAACCCGAAACTTGGTTACGATAAATCTGCAGAAATTGCAAAAAAGGCATATTCTGAAAATATCACCTTGAAAGAATCGGCAAGAAAACTTAATTACCTCAAAGAATCAGAATTTGACGAGATTGTTAATCCATCAAAAATGATAGATCCTGAATAACTAATTAATTAGAAAAAAATTCAATAATAGAATCCGGATTAAAAAAATTTTCAGGATTCTTATCTTCTAAAAACTTATTAAAAGATTTAGGGTCAATAATTAATTTCTTTTGATTTTTCAAAATTGAATTTATCCCAGATGTTAATATTTGTTTTCTCACTTTTTCAACATCATAAGTAATTTTGTAATCTTTTTTTGTTCCAGAAACATTTACACCAAATTCAGGAAGATTTTTAAATTTTTTGGTGCTTACATTAATTCTATTTTCAAAAAGTATTTGATCATTTAAAAATGAGAAATTACCCAGGGTTTTTAATTTAACATTCTTGTGCGAGGAAACTATATTTTTTAAAAAAATTGTTCCATTTTTTAAATTAAAACCTCCATTAATTGAGTCTATCAAAGAAGTACCCTTCCAATTTTTGACATTGACTAAATTAAAAAAGTCTTGAAAAGTTTCTGCTGTATCAAAATTACTTGAAATTCTGGACAGATCAATACCCTTGAATCTAATCGGCCCAGTAATAAAACTTCCTTCTGCAGATAAAGATTTAAAGAAGTTCTTATTTTGTTTTATTTTAAAAAAAATTTTACTATTCAATTCTCCACCATAAATATCATATTTGGTTGTTCCAAAAAAATTTTCCTTAATCATTAACTTGTTAACATTTACAACTCCATTGAAAAGTTCACTTCCAAAATTATAGTTAGCATTGCCACTCAACAAAGAATTTTCAAAATATGAATTGAACTTTGGAATTTTAAGATTTTTTTCATCTGATTTTATTTCAAAAGATGTTTTATCAAATGAAAGATTTTTAGTTGATATTTTATCGATAAATGTATCAATCAAAATATTTATTTTTTTACTTTTTGTATTAACAAAATATACCTGGTTTTTTTTTAGCATTTCTTTTAATAGGTAGCTGACCAAAAAAAAATTATCTAATTCAATTAATTTGCTTGAAGAACTCCCCCTGAAATTAAAAATATTATTTTCAATTAAAATCTTACCTGAAGTTTTTAAAGAACTTTTTTTGTTAAAATTAGTTATGAGATCTAAATTAATTTCCTTTAAATCATAGGTATTAAAGTTAAAATCAAATTTTAGTGGAAAATTTTCTAGAATAAAATCACCATTACTGTAAACCTTGTTGTTATTTTTTACAATCAATTTCATGTCCAAAGAATTAAATTTATAAATTTTTTCTTTATTATTAATAATAATTTCACCATTAGTTATTAATAATTCATCAATTTTTTTTTTAAAATAGTTAAGCTTATCGTGATAACCATTAGTTTTACCTCCAATTAAAACTTTCAATCTCTTTTGAGAGAACTGATTAAAATTATTTAATTCAATTTTTGGGGAAATGAGTTCTATTGAATGTACTTTTAGATTTAATTGAAAAATAGAAAGCCATGATGAAAAAACCTTTACTTTTTTGGAATTTGCAATGAATCCAGCTGTTTTATCATTATATTGGACATTGCTGATTATCACTTTAGGAACCGGGAAAAAATTAATTTCAACATTTTTATCAAAACTTATTTTTTGCTGTAATTTTTGATTGGCAATTTTCTCAATTTCTTCATATATTTTTTCCTTATCAAAAAATAGAGGAAGTATACTTAACAAAACTATTAAGGTAGTTAGTGAAATAAGTAAATATTTGAAGAATTTAATCACTTTTATTAGATTTTAAATACCTGGGTCTATGAGGACCCGAAAGTATTATAAACCGTTCTTTACTGTTTTCATCTCTAAATGAAAGAAATGAAGGAGATTGATTTTCACCTTTCCAAATTTCATAAACTTGAAAAGCCTGGTTAGCATGTCTTCTACCCTCAAACCACTCGTTATCAGCAATAACGGCAGCTGCTGCTCCGCCCAAATGCTCAACATCCTTAAATGTTTCAATCGATATTGCATCTCTAATTGCTTTGCTCATTTCTAAAACTTTCCCTTTAAACACATTAAAAGACTTTTCATAGTCTTTTATTTCACCTTTTTGGATTGGTTTCTCTGAAGAATAGTTTTCTTTAAGAACCCAGCCCATTAAACCTGTTCTTTTATCAAGAACCTTAAACCAAACTTCATTTGAATCTTCTACAAACATTAATTTCCCAAGCTCTACGGGATATATTATTGGAGCATTATCCGAAGGATTCATATATAAATTAGATAAAGTTTTATTACTAAAAATTTTTTCATCTGCTTGGACAGAATGAAAACAAAGAAATAAAATAAGAAAATATAATTTATTCAAAACTGGATCCTTTATTTATTTTTATATGTTTACTAAAATATCAGATAAATTTAAATCAAAAAACTATGATAATAGAAAGAAAAAAATTTCTTTTATTATTTTACACTATACTGAAACAAAATCTCTTTCTGAAGCAATAAAATTATTAACTTCAAAAAAAAGAAAAGTTAGTTGTCATTTCGTGATTGATAAAGATGGGGTAATCTACGATCTAGTTGACGTGAATTTTAGGGCCTGGCATGCTGGAGAATCAAAATGGAAAAAGTCCATTGATATTAATAGCAGATCAATTGGGATAGAAATAGTTAATTGTGGGGAAGAGTCTAAAGATAAATTTACAAACGAACAAATAAACTCTCTTATAAATCTGATTACATTTTTAAAGAAGAAATACAAAATCAGAGATAATAAAATATTAGGTCATAGTGATATTGCGCCATTGAGAAAAATTGATCCTGGAAAATTTTTTCCTTGGGAACGATTATCGAAAAAATCAATTGGAATTTGGGTTCAAAATGAAAGGAATGATCAGGCTTTAAATCATAATCAGTTTTGTGCTTTATTAAAAAATCTTAAAAAAATCGGTTATCCTAATATCACTTCTTATCAATTATCTAAAAATAACAAAAAAGTAATAAACTCATTTCATAGGCATCATGTCGCAAATCTTGTTAATAAATTACCTAATATGCAGAGTTTAATTAAAAGCGAAAATTTATTAAAAAAATATTGACTATAATATTTATTACTTTAATAAATTTAATTACTAGATGGTTGTATGACTGCCTTTTTAAGGAGGAAAGTCCGGACTCATCAGAACACCAAAGCCGGGTAATTCCCGGCAGAGGAAACTCTAGGGAAAGTGCAACAGAAAAGATACCGCCATTTTTTGGTAAGGGTGAAAAGGTAAGGTAAGAGCTTACCACATTTTTGGTAACAAAAATGGTTTTGTAAACCCCTTTGGGAGCAAGTCCAAGAAGCAATGTCTATGTGACAGGTGATGTTCTGCGCTTTGCATGGTAGGACGCTGGAGATAATTGGTAACAATTATTCAAGATTAATAGTCATAACCTCTTTGTAGGTACAGAATCCGGCTTACAGACCATCTAGTTTTTTTTTTTTTTATTGAAATGTGGTAGAAATTCCCATATTATCCCATATAATCCCAATTAAAGGATTTTTATGGCATTATTTTTATCAACTATTACAAATAAAATGGATTCTAAATGTAGGGTTTCAGTACCTTCGTCATATAGAAGCTCATTGCTCAAACAGTCCTTTAAGGGGGTTATCGCATTTCCTTCCTATAATGATAAATCGATCGATGCCTGTGGCATCGATCGAATGGAAAAAATTTCCAATGATCTAGACGAAAATAATAAATACTCTAAAGAAGAATTCGATATGGTCTCATTATATTTTGGAGAAGCTGAACAATTACCTTTTGATAAAGAGGGAAGAATAGTCTTACCAAAAAAATTAATTAACCATGCTAAAATTTCTAAAGAAGTTCTTTTTGTGGGACTTGGACCCACATTTCAACTTTGGAACCCAGAAAATTATAATAAAAAAAGAGAACAAACAATTAAATTAGCAACTAAAAAAAATCTTAACCCAAGGTTGAAACCTATTCCAAAAGGAAATTAACTAAAGGAGAAAAAAATGACACTTCATCTAAAAATGCCATCAAAAGTAAATAATTTATCACCTCAAATATGCGTAATTGGAGTTGGAGGTGCTGGAGGAAATATAATCAACAGTATGATTGAATCAAAAATAGAAGGAGTTGAATTTTTAAATGTTAATACTGATAGTCAACAATTGAAACACTCAAAATGTGAAAAAACACTTCAACTTGGTCCGACATGCACTCAAGGTTTAGGCGCTGGTGCTGATCCAGAAATGGGGAAGAAAGCTGCAGAAGAGGTTGCAAGTGAAATAGAAGAATATTTAGAAAACTCTAATATGGTTTTTTTAACAGCTGGAATGGGAGGTGGCACAGGAACTGGAGCAACACCCGTGGTAGCAAAAATCGCAAAGGATCTTGGAATATTAACTGTGGGAGTAGTTACAAAACCTTTTGATATGGAAGGGAAAAGAAGATTAAAACAGAGTGAAAGTGGTATATTAGAACTCCAAAAATACGTTGATAATCTTATCGTAATTCCCAACCAAAATATATTCCATTCAGCTAAACCGGATACATCTTTTAGTGATGCATTGCAGTTAGCAAATGATGTTTTAATAGATGGAGTAAAAAGTATAATCGATCTAATGGTTAAACCTGGAATAATGAATCATGACTTCGCAGACGTAAAAGCAATTATGAGTGAAACAGGAAAAGTCCATTTAGGTACTGGAATGTCAGAGGGTGATAATAGATCTGCTGAAGCGACTGAAAAAGCAATTTCAAACCCTCTTTTAGAATATAATTCAATGAGCGGAGCAAAAGGTGTATTAGTAAATATTACATGTGGTAAGGATACTAGCCTACACGAAATAGATTATGCAATGAACAAAGTAAGAGAAGAATCCGATGAAGATGCTAACCTTATATTTGGCGTTCAAAAAGATTCGGAATATGAAGGTAAATTTAAAATTTCGGTAATTTCAACTGGAATTGATTCAGAAAACTATTACAAAAATAGACCTAAAGAAAAAATATATTCCAAAGGAATTCAGAGTGAAAGTTCTCTTAATAAAGAAAATTTGAGTGATCCAAATAACGGAGAACAATCTACATTCTTCGTTGACGCACAGTTGACCAAACAACAAAATTTTGTTTCAGAAAGTGAAAGTAAAGATCAAATTAACTCAGATGAATTAATAAATAAAAATCAACATCAAGAAAGTTTAAAAAAAGATATAGTATCGAATAAAAAAGATGAAAAAAAATCTATTTTTTCCATGATTTTTGGAACAAAGAATCAAAATCAAAAAATGACAGAATCCGCACCTAAAACCGAAGATCAAAGTAAAAGTAAATTTAAAACAGAGATGAAAGAAATAATTGAGAAAGAAAATTTGTCTAAAAGTATATCAAATATCGATAATATTAGTGATGAAAATTATCTCGCTGACGATGTTCAAATACTAGAACCAAAAAATCAGAATCTAGATGCAAATAACGATGTTTCTGAGTTAGAACAGAAAAAAGAAAATGATTTAGATGATGATTTATTACAAATTCCTGCTTTTTTAAGAAGACAAGCCAATTAAAAATGCAAAACAAGCTGAGACATCAACCCGTCTTAGTAGATGAAGTAATTTCTTATATAAAACCTGAAAAAAATAAGATTTATTTTGATGGAACTTTTGGTCAGGGCGGATATACAAAAAAAATTTTGAAAGAATATGATTGCAAAATTTTTGCAATTGATAGAGACCCAGAGTCATTAAAATACGCAAATGAACTAAAAAGAAAAAAATTGAAATCATTTGAATTTGAAGTTGAAAAATTAAGTAATTTTAAAAATTGTATTCATAAAAAAGGAATCATGTCTTTTGATGGTATTATGCTAGACCTTGGGGTTTCTAATACTCAATTAAATAATCCAGTCAGAGGGTTCTCTTTCTCAAATGATGGACCTTTAGACATGCGAATGAATAATAACTCCGACAAACTAACAGCTGAAAAAATAGTAAACGAGTTTTCTGAAAACAAATTAAGTGATATTTTTTATTATTTTGGTGAAGAAAAAAACTCAAGAAAAATTTCAAAATTAATTATAAATTACAGGGAAAAAAAAAGAATTTCTTCAACAGTTACATTGAGTAAAATTATTGAAGAAATTAATTTTCAAAAAAAAATTCATCCTGCAACAAGAGTATTTCAAGCTTTAAGAATTTTTGTTAATAGTGAATTAGACGAGTTAGAAAATTTTTTACATCAGAGTATTAATCACTTGAATAAAAATTCAAGAATAGCAATTGTTACTTTTCATTCACTTGAAGATAGAATAGTAAAACATTTTTTTAAATCACGTAGTTCCAATAATCCTAATAATTATAAACATTATCCAGAAAAAAAAGTTTCAAAAAACCAGTTAAAAATTATTACAAAAAAAACAATAAGACCTTCATTAAGAGAAATTAATGAAAACCCGCGATCAAGATCAGCTAAATTGAGGGTAGCAGAGAAGTTATGAAATTCTTAACATTACTTTTTTTTTTATTTGCAATTATTACTTCTGTTTCTTTACAGATTATTTCTAATAAACAAGAAATAAAAATTGAGAAATTAAATAATAAAATCAAATTTTTAAATTTAGATATTGAGAAAATAACAAATAATATTACCTACGATACAAGACCTCAAAATTTAAAAAAGATTAATGAATTAGAATTTAATTTATCTCCGATACTTCAAGAAGATCTTATAAAAATTAATGAGGAAAAATTAAATGTCAGATAAAAAAAATTATTTTTTTGAAAATATAAGACCTAGTTTTAATAAACTTAAAACTTCTAAAATAAAATTTAAAGATAGTAATGATATAATTAATTCTGATAAAAATGACCAAATAGTTCTATTTGCAAAAAACCTTAATTGTATACTTTTAATTTTTACCTCTTTATTTTTTTTTTATATTTTTTTTAAAGTTTATTATTTAACAATAAACTTTGAAAGCACAGCTAATAGTATAAAAAAAGTTAAACTTAAAAGAGGTAAAATTTTTGATAGAAACGGTATACTACTGGCTACTAACTTACCTACATATGATTTATATATAAATACAAGAAAATTAATTGATGAAGCAAAGGTAAAAGTTGAAATCAAAGAGATTTTTAAAAAAAGCTCTAATTTTTTAAATTTTGTATTCTCTAAAGATCAATATATCCTTATAAAAAGCAATCTTACTCAGGTTGAAATCAACAGAGTTAAGGAAATTGGTGACCCAAGTTTGATATTTGAGAAATCTCAAAAAAGAATTTATCCCCAACATAATTTATTTTCTCATGTTACTGGTTTTCTAACGAAATTTTATGAACCAAAAAGTAAATTAGAAAAAAATTTAAATCATAAACTTTCATCTGGAGGAGATATAAAAATTTCTTTAGATATAAAAATTCAAAGCATTGTTCATGATGAACTTTTAAAAAGTATGAAAAAATACGAAGCAAATTCGGCACTAGCACTTGTTATGAATGTTAAAAATGGTGAAATTCTTTCTATGGTATCTTTGCCTGATTTTGATCCTAATTATCCAGAAAAAATTAAAGCATATTCAGAAAATAATTTAGTTACGGAAGCTCGTTATGAAATGGGTTCAACTCTAAAGATATTTAATGCGGCTCTTGCGTATGAAATCAATTCATCAGTTATAAACAATATTTTTGACGTTGAATTTCCTTATCAAATAACAACAAATAAAAATATTGTAGATGAAATAAAAGGAGAAAAAAAAATAAACTTTGATGATATTTTTATAAAATCATCAAATATTGGAAGTATTAAATTATTAGAATCAATTGGTTTTAAAGAACAAATTAGTTTTTTTGAAAGAATTGGATTAACAGATGATGTAAAAATACCAGGTCTAAATATTGTATCAAATAATTTACCCAATTACTGGAATGAAACTGCATCTAAATTTATTAGTTTTGGATATGGTATTTCAATATCACCAATCAGTTTGGCTTCAAGTTTTTCTACTCTGGTTAATGGTGGTTTTAAAATACAACCAACAATTTTCCTCGATCAAAATAATTTTAAAAAGCCTATTTTAAAATATGAAACATCAGAAAAAATTAATATTTTACTTCAAAAAATTGTAGAAAATGGAACAGGAAAAAAAGCAAGAGTATCTGGGTTGAAAGTTGGCGGAAAAACCGGTACTTCAGAAAAAATTGTAGAAGGAAATTACAATCATGAAAAAGTTATAACCTCATTCATTGGAGTTTTCCCAATTAACAATCCTAAATACCTTACGTTAGTCTTATTTGATGAACCAAAGAGGAAATCTGAGAGATTCCTGGAATATTTCGGTGGAGATACAGCTGCTCCAACATTTTCTAAAATAGTTCAAAAAATTTCACCAATCCTTAATATCGAAAATTATCTTAAAAACCTTGCAGTAAATTGATTATGAAATTTAGTAAAATTATAAAGAGAATTAGTAATGAAACCAAAATAGAAAATTTTTTTGATTTTACAGTTGATGGTATAACAGATAATTCGAATCAGGTAAAAAATAACTATATATTTGCAGCAATTAAAGGCAAAAATACTAATGGTGAAAAATATATAAATAAAATTTGTAAAGATTTTAAAATTGCAATCATAGTTTCAACAAATTATAAAAAAAAAACTAATAACCCAAATGTGATTTTAATTAAATCCGATAATGTAAGGAAAACTTTAGGTGATTTTTTATCAATCTTATTTCCAAATAATGTTAAAAAAAAAATTGCTGTAACTGGAACAAATGGTAAAACAAGTGTCGTCTATTACACTCATCAAATTTGGAATTTACTAAAGAAAAAAAACTGTTCTGTTGGAACACTCGGAATTTTCTATAATAAAAAAATAATATTTAATAACAATTTAACAACACCGACTTCTATTCAAAATCATGAATTAATTCATAAAATTTCAAAGCTAGGTTGTAATAGAATTATTTTTGAGGCATCTAGTATAGGTCTTGACCAACTTAGACTTTACCCCTTTAAATTTGATAGTGTAGCTTTTACCAATATAACAAGAGATCATCTTGATTATCATAAAAGTTTTATAAAATATAAAAATTCAAAAATTAATCTTTTTGAAAATTATATTAAAAAAAAAACTGTTGCAGTATTATATTCAGACTCAAAGTATTCAGATGATTTTAAAAAAATTTGCAGAAAAAAAAAAATTACAATTTTAGATTATGGTAAAAATGCAATATTTTTTAAAATTAAATCACTTCAAAATAATTTTAACACATTTGATATTTCTTTTATTTTAAATAAAAAAAATCATTGCCTAAAATTTGAAGCCTCTTCAAAGTTTGAAGTTCTTAATAAAATTTGTGCACTTTTACTTGTATTTGGGGAAAAAATTAAGTTAAAAGATTTTCAAATCATAAAAAAATTAAAAAACCCTCCTGGAAGATTGGAAAAAGTTTTTAATAAAAATGAGAATAAAGTTTTTATCGATTATGCTCATACTCCTGACGCCCTTGAAAATGTATTATCATCATTAAGTCTAATAACGAAAGGTAGATTAGTTTTAGTATTTGGGTGTGGTGGAGACAGAGATAAAGGCAAAAGACCAAAAATGACAAAAATAGCGCTCAAGTTTTCGGACAAAATAATAATAACCGATGATAATCCAAGATATGAAAAATCGGAATCAATAGTTAAAGATATGACTTCTGGATTAAATAATGATTCACAAAAAAAAATTATCACAATAGAAAATAGAAGAAATGCAATAAAAAAATCAATTAATATTCTAAAACCTAATGATACACTGTTGATTGCAGGGAAAGGTCATGAAAAATATCAAATTTATGGTGCAAAAAAAAAATATTTTTGTGATAAAGAAACAGCTTTAGAATTTTTATTAAAAAAATGAGTCTTTGGGATCTGAAACAAATTTATGATGCTTTGAAATGTAAAGTTAACATTAAAGAAAATATAAAGTTTAATAATGTAATAATAGATTCTAGAGATAATTTAAAGGGTAGTCTTTTTATTCCGATTAAAGGGCAATCTTATGACGGGCACGATTTTATAAAACAAGCTTTAGAAAAAGGAGCAAATGCCAGTCTCGTTAATAGAGATAAAATTAAACTTTTTAAAAACCGAGAAAAACTTATTCCAGTCAAAGATACATTACAATCTTTAGAAATGTTAGCTATTTATGCCCGAAAAAGGGCAAAAAATTGTACTATGATTTGTATTACTGGTAGCAGTGGAAAAACTACATTAAAAGAATGGTTGAAACATAGTCTAGACAAAGAATTTAAAACTTATGCTAATTTTGGAAATTTTAATAATCAAATAGGTATGCCTTTGTCATTAGCTAGAATGCCTGAAAATACTGAACTATCAATACTAGAAATAGGAATGAACCAGAAAGATGAAATAAAAAAATTATCAAAAATGGCATCTCCAAACATTGCTATAATTACAAACATAGGAGAGGCACATATTGGAAACTTTAAATCTAAAAATGAAATTGCAAATGAAAAATCAAAAATTTTAATACCATTAGAAAAGAATGGAATAGCAATCATACCAAGGGATGATTCTTATTTCGATTATTTAAAAAAAAAAGCATCTAAACATACTAAAAATATATATTCATTCGGAATGACAGCAAAATCATCTTTTCAAATATTAAAAAATAAGAAAGATGGATGTAATTTTATAATCCTAGATAAAAAGATTTATTTAGATAAAATTGATTATTCACTAAAATGGAAAAATAATATATCAATTATATTAGGAGTATCTTCCATCCTAAAACTTCAAATTAGACGGATAAAAAAACAAATAAATTTGTTAAAGCCATTGAGAGGCAGAGGTGAAATTCATAATTTATTTGTTGGTGAAAAAAAAATCTTTTTGATTGATGAATCTTATAATTCAAATCCTGATTCATTAATTCTTTCAATAAAAAATATAAAAGAAGGAATGTTTAAATCAAAAAGAAAAATTTGTATTATTGGTGATATGTTAGAACTTGGAAAGTTTTCAAAAATTCTTCATGAAAATATAGTTAATGAATTAGACGACCCTAAAATATCAGTTGTAATTACTGTAGGAAAATATTCAAAAATAATAAGTCAAAAACTCTCAAAAAAAATCCTAACACGCCATTTTAATAATCATGAAAATGTATACAATGAAATTTTAAAACTAATAAAAAATAATGATGTATTAATGATTAAAGGTTCCAATTCAGTGAAATTAAATAAAATTTGTGAAAAATTTATTAGTTTAAAGTAAAAATGTTTTATTATTTTTTTATACCACTTATTGAAAATTATAATTTTTTAAATTTATTTAATTATTTAACCTTTAGAGCTGGTGGAGCATTATTTACAGCTTTTCTTGTGTCATTCTTTCTAGGACCAAAATTTATTAAAACACTCAAAAATATCCAAAAGAGTGGGCAACCAATAAGAAAAGACGGTCCAAAAAGTCATTTAATTAATAAAATTGGAATTCCTACAATGGGTGGGATGTTAATTTTGATTTCACTTTTTACCTCAATAATTCTCTGGGCAGATATAACTAGTAAAATTGTATGGCTAATTTTTAGTATAACAATAATTTTTGGTCTAATTGGCGCATTAGATGACTATAAAAAATTAAAAAACAATTCCTCAGAAGGAATTAAAAGTTCATTTAGACTATTTTTAGAATTCAGTGCGTCTTTCATTTTTATTTATTTTCTTAATCAAATAATTGATCCAAATCTTGTAAATATTATTTTTATTCCTTTTACAAAAGGGTTTTATATTGATTTAAATTATTTTTATTACATCTTTGCATCTATAGTTATAGTAGGATCTGCGAATGCTGTTAATCTTACAGACGGACTTGATGGACTTGCTATTGGTCCAATAATGATCACAGCATTATCATTTGCCTTTATTACTTATTTTACAGGAAATTCAATCTACTCAGAATATCTTAAAATTCCATATATAAGCGATACAGGTGAACTTGTTATTATTTGTGCAGCATTAATTGGAAGTGGTTTGGGGTTTTTGTGGTATAATGCCCCACCAGCAATGGTATTTATGGGTGATACAGGTTCATTATCTGTTGGAGGAACCATAGGAGCAATAGCTGTTGCAACAAAACACGAACTTATTTTGGCAATAATTGGGGGTATATTTGTTCTTGAAGCATTGTCTGTAATTGCTCAAGTAGTTTCATTCAAGCTAACCGGGAAAAGAATATTTAAAATGGCTCCTATTCATCATCATTTTGAACAAAAAGGATGGTCAGAGTCTACAATAGTTATTAGATTCTGGATAATTTCTATTATTCTTGCATTAATAGGCCTTGCTAGCCTAAAGCTTAGATGATTATAGATTCTCTTAAAAAAAATATTCTGATTGTTGGACTAGGTATTTCCGGTATGTCACTGGCGTCTGCTCTTAATAAAACATTATGTAAAATACAATGCTGGGATGACAATAAAAAAAAAAGAGAAATAGCAAAAAAAAAAAAATTGAAAATTTCCAAATTAAAAGATGTTAATTTTAAAACACTTGATTTTGTAGTACTTAGTCCAGGGATTAAAAGTAGTGGAAAAAATAAACATATCTCAGCAAAAAAAGCTCAACAAAGTAATGTAAAGATTGTTTCTGATATTGAATTTTTAACATTTTTAAATGAACAGAAAAAATTGATTGGAATAACAGGTACAAATGGAAAGTCAACTACAACAAAATTCACTGAAAATTTATTATCATATAAAAAAAGGTTAAGGGCTACTGCATGTGGTAATATCGGATTGCCATTTACAAGTTTAAAAAATAAAAAAACTAACACACTAATTGTTGAAGCTTCTTCTTTTCAACTTGATAGAATTAATAATCTAAAATTTGATATTGCCGTCTTATTAAATATTACAAATGATCATCTAGACTGGCATCAGAACATGCAATCATATATTTCAGCAAAATTAAATATTTTTAGAAATCAAGATGAAAATTGTAATTCAATTATTTGCATCGACGATTTAATATGTAAAAAAATTGCAAAAGATTTTAAAAAAAAGTTTAAAAGCAAATTGATTTTGATTAGTACAAAGAAAAATAAAAGTGCAGATATAACTTTAATTGATAAAAAAGATAAATTACAGATATACAACAAACTTATAAATAAAAAAATATTATTAAATAAAAAAGATTTTAAATTCACTAAAGCAAAGCATAACTACCAAAATTTATTAGCCGCTTATGCTGTTCAGTTTACATTTCAAGGAAAACAAACTAATTTTTCCAATGCAATAAAAAGTTTAACTAATCTTGAACATAGGATGGAATGTTTAGGTTCTTTTAAGAATCTTACAATTTATAATGACAGCAAAGCAACAAATATGAATGCTTCTCTAACAGCTTTGGATTCATTAGAAAAAAGTTTGTGGATTCTCGGAGGTAGAGCAAAAAAAGGAGATATAGAGGGCATTAAAGAAAAAAAGAAAAAAATCCTGCAAGCATATACTTTCGGAGAATCTGGTGCGTATTTAGATAAATATTTAAAAAGAAACTTAATTAGATCCCAAAAATTTCTAAATCTTAAGGATGCAATAAACGCTGCGTATGTTGATGGTATTAAATTTAAAAAGAGAATAAATATTCTTTTTTCTCCAGCCTGCTCATCTTATGATCAATTTGAAAATTTTGAAAAAAGAGGAACTATTTTTAAAAATTTAGTGAAAAAGATTAATGCAAAATTCTAAAACTAAAATTAAAGAATGGTGGTCTGGATTAGATAAATACATTTTTTTTTCAGTTTTAACTCTAATAATAATAGGTTTAATTTTAGTTTTTAGCGCATCTCAAATAATTGGCAACAAATATGAAATTTCAGAATATTTTTTTATAAAAAAACATATAATTTATATATTATTAGGCCTTTTAACTATTTTAGCTTTATCTAATCTCTCAACCAAAAATATCATTATTTTGTCGGTAATAATTTTTTGTTGTTCTACACTCCTATCAATAAGTGCAATATTATTTTTTTCTGAACTCAAAGGTGCATCTAGATGGATAAAACTCTTTAATGTTTCTTTTCAACCTTCAGAATTACTTAAGCCAAGCTTTATTGTATTAAGTTCATTGTTTTTAAGCAGATATAAATCAAAGCAAGATAATTCAATTTATATAAATATTTTTTTTCTTATTTTTATTTCAATAATATTAATTCTTCAGCCTGATTTTGGAATGTTTGTTCTAATATTTGGAGTTTGGTTCTTACAAATTATTATGGCAAAAATTAATGTAAAAATTATACTAACAATAATCCTTTCTTTTAGTTTAACTGCTATACTGTCATTTTTATACATAGATCATGTTCAATTTAGGATCAAAAATTTTTTTTTTAATATTGGAGATAACTACCAAGTCACAAAGTCTTTGGAAGCATTTGCCAACGGTGGTTACTTAGGTAAAGGAATTGGAGCCAGTGAGGTTTCAAAAAAACTTCCTGACGTTCATTCTGATTTTATTTTTTCTCTTGCCGCGGAGGAGCATGGTTTGGTTTTTGTAATTTTTATTTTGATGGTTTATTTTTTAATTTTTTGGAGGGTTTTTTTTATATCTATTAATGAAAATAATTTTTTCAATTATTCAGCGCTTTCTGGTTTATCAAATATTTTTGTCTTTCAATCTTTAATAAATATTTCTTCAAGTTTAAACTTACTTCCTACCAAGGGAATGACTTTACCATTTATTTCTTATGGTGGATCTTCAATACTTGCAAGTTCTATTATAATAGGTTTTATATTATCTTTAACAAAAAAAAGTAAATGAAAAAAAAAATTTTTCTTGTTACTGGCGGTTCTGGCGGACATTTTTTCCCAGCATTAGCTTTATCTAAAACTATACAAAATAAGGAATTTGATTTTATTTTTTTAGTTGATGAGAGAGTTAAAAGTCTCGCGCAAAAAAACTTTTGTAATTATGTTAATATTCTTCCACCCAGATTTACAAAATCAATTTTTCAATTTTTAAAAAGTTCTTTTAAAATTTTCCTTTCTGTATGCAAAACAATTATTCTTATATTAAAGTATAAACCAAATTTAATAATAGGTTTTGGTGGGTATACTTCAATTTTTCCATTAGTATTAGGAAGAATATTTAAAATTAAAACTCTTATTCATGAACAAAATGCAATTCTAGGTAAATCCAACAAACTTCTCTCTTATTTAGGGATACAAGTAGCACTAACTTTCAAAAAAACAGTTAATGCTCCTAGAAAATCAATAATTACAGGCATACCAATAAGAGAAAAAATTCTTAAAAAAAAAAATAACAAAAAAAAAATTATTTTAGTTGTTGGTGGAAGTCAGGGTGCAAATATTTTTTCTGTTTTATTACCGATAATATTGAAATCTTTTTCTAAAATTCAATTAAATAAAATTTTAATTATTCAACAAGTCAGAAAAGAAGATCAAAGTAAATTAAAAAAAGAATATGAAAAATTAGGAGTTGAATTTAATCTAAAAAACTTTTTTGATGATATATATTTTCAGATTGCAATTTCAGATATTATATTTGCAAGATGTGGTTCATCAACCTTGGCAGAAATTGAACTTTATAAAAAATTCTCAATTCTTTTACCCTTACCTAATTCAATGGATAATCATCAAAAATTAAATGCAAAAGAATTTAAAAAAAAAAATCAATGTTTAATTGTTAACGAAAAAAAAATAGACTATCTTTATTTAAGCAAAATATTAAAAAATGAGTTATTTAAAAAAAAATTACCTGTGAAGGAAAAAAAACAACCCAAAAGAAATAGTCTTCCTCATATCATAAAAAAAATATTGTCATAATGTTTAAAAAAAAAAGTATTCACTTTATTGGTATTGGTGGTATCGGTATGAGTGCAATTGCAGAAATCTTAAATAAAATAGGTTTTAAAATTTCTGGTAGTGATATCAATCAAAATAATATAACAAAAAAATTGTTAAAAAAGGGAATTAAAGTATATAAGAAACACTCTTGGAAAAACATAAATAACTCTGATATGGTTGTTTATTCATCAGCAATAAAACAAAATAATGAAGAACTTAAATTTGCTAAATTAAAAAAAATTCCTGCTCTTTCAAGAGCTTCAATGCTTGCGGAGGTCATGCGATTAAAATCATCAATTACAATTGCTGGTTCACACGGCAAGACCACAACAACATCTCTTTTAGCCACAATTCTTGAAACAGCTAATTTAGATCCAACAATTATTAATGGAGGTATAATTAATAAATTTAATACCAATGCTAAATTAGGAAAAGGAGAATGGATAGTAGCAGAAGCAGACGAGTCTGATGGTTCATTTGTTTGTTTACCATCAACAATTGGTGTTATTAATAATATAGATTTAGAGCATTTGGATTATTATAAAAATATTGGACAAATTAAAAATGCCTTTCTTGATTATGCCAAAAATATTCCTTTTTACGGATTTTTAGCATTATGCATTGATAATAAGAATGTTAGAGATGTTAAGAAAAAACTTTTTGATAAAAAAATATTTACTTTTGGATTATCTAATAAAGCAGACTTTTATGCCGATAAAATTAAAAACGTTGAAGTAAAGAATCAGATCTTTACTAAGTTTGATATAGTCATAAATCTTGATAAAGTAAAAATTATTAAAGATCTAATAATTCCTTTAATCGGAAATCATAATATACAAAATGTTTTAGGTGCAGTTTGTGTAGCCAAAGGTTTGACAATATCTGACTCACACATTAGAAAAGCTTTGAAAAGCTATCAAGGAGTTAAAAGAAGATTTTCAATTTTAATCAAAAATAAATCAAATATGGTCATTGACGATTATGCTCATCATCCCGTTGAAATAAAAAAAACTATTAATTCACTTGAATTAATTACAAAGGGGAAGGTTTTTTCTATTTTTGAACCGCACAGAGTTTCAAGAGTCTCATCATTGCTAGAAGATTTCATTTCTTCTTTTAAAAAATCTGATTATATTTATGTACTACCAATTTATTCTGCTGGTGAAGATAATAAAAAAAATATTAATCATAGTCTAATATGCAATATTTTAAAAAAGAAGTATAAAAATAAAACAATCAAAGCCTATAAAACTGATAAGCAATTATTTGAACACCTTAATCAAAATATTTGTGATGGCGATAATATAATTTTTTTAGGTGCTGGTAAAAGCAGCCAACTTGCTGAGGAATTCTCAAAAAACTTTAGTGCAACAAATGTTTGAAAACTTATTTGATATAAAATTTAATTATGGTTTTGGAAGAAGAACTTGGTTTGGTAGTGGAGGAAACTCAACCGTTTTTTTTAAGATAGATAAACTTAAAAATTTAAAATTGTTATTAAAAATTTTACCTAAAAAAATTCCATTATTTGTAATTGGAGCAGGGTCAAATATAATTGTTCGTGACGGAGGATTTAGAGGAATTGTTTTAAAACTAGGTGAAGAATTTAATAAAATTAATATTATTAAAAATGAATCAATTATTAAAGTCGGAAGTGCAGTAAAAGATAGTGAATTGTCAAAATTCTGTGAAAAAAATAATATTGGTGATTTTGAGTTTATTAATGGGATACCAGGAACTGTAGGTGGTAATATTAAGATGAATGCCGGCTGTTTTGGGAAAGAAATAAGTAATAATTTAGTATCATGCACTATTTTAAACAGAAAATCGGAAATTATTACTTTAAGTAAAGATCAGATTGACTTTCAATATAGAAAAACAAATTTTGAAAAAAGCACAATAATTTTATCTGCAGATTTTAAGTTTTCTTATAAAGAAAAGAATTTAATAATAAAAAAAAAAAATCAAATCTCAAATAAGAGAAAAAAAACACAACCTTTTGCAATTAGAACTGGAGGTAGTACTTTCACAAACCCAAACAAACAATTATCTGCGTGGAAACTTATAGATAAAATTGGTTACAGAGGAAGAATTATTGGCGGTGCTCAAGTATCTTCAAAACACTCAAATTTTTTAGTAAATTTTAACAAAGCGTCATCACTTGATATTGAACTTTTAGGTGAAGAGATCAGAGAGAAAATAAAAAAAAAATTTAAAATCAAATTAGACTGGGAAATCGAAAGAATTGGGAAATTCAAAAAAATATAAAAGAATTGCAATACTTCAAGGAGGTATATCAGATGAATCTGAAATATCTAAACTTACTGCTACCGAGGTTTATAATTGTTTAAAGGAAATATACGATGTATCATTAATTAATGTTACTAGTGATTGTTCAAAACTTATTTTAGATTTAAAAAAATCAAACCCTCAAGCAATTTTTAATTGTTTACACGGGTATTTTGGAGAAGATGGACAAATTCAGTCAATTTTAAATTATTTAAAAATTCCTTATACTCATTCAGGAGTTTTAAGTTCCTCTATTGCTATGAACAAACAAGTTTCAAAAGTTTTTTTTAATAAATTCAAAATTAATACTCCATGTGGAAATTATTTAAACTGTTTAGATTATGAAAAAAAAATTAATTTCCCGTTGGTGATCAAGCCGAATTTAGGAGGTTCAAGTAATGACCTACATTTAATTCATACAAAAAAGGATTTAAATATTTTCATTAAGAATAAAAAGGATTTAATTGATAGCTATATTTTTGAAGAATATATATTTGGTAGAGAAATAACCGTAGGTATTTTAGATAATAAAATATGCGGTGTAATGGAGATTATATTTGACGAAGAAATGTACGACTATAAAAATAAATATGTTAAGATTGCCAAACATGTATTAAATCCAAATCTACCGAAAAATATTGTTAGTTCACTTCATGAAAATTCATTAAAAATACACAGAGAGCTAAATTGTAATTGTATAAGTAGGTTGGACTATAGATTTAATGAAGAAAATGGTTTAATATATCTTCTTGAAATCAATACTCAACCTGGTTTAACAAAAAATTCACTTCTACCAGAAATGGCGAGAAACCTAAAAATAAATTTTTTTGACTTATGTGAAATAATTTTAGCAAATGCTTCATGCGAAAAATAATATTCATTTTTGGGGGTACACTTCTCATAATAACCTTTTTAATGGATGCAAAAATTTTGCATGAATTTAGTTTTAGTGAGCCGATTGAACGAAAAAAAATTACTAAAATTAATATTTTAAATTTAAATTATTTAGACGAAGCTTATATTTTGAATTCTAT
>MDTE01095325.1_pt1 | contig 22820 bp, 20 predicted proteins | sample 811231 | NCBI WGS metagenome assembly MDTE01 (sample SAMN05326651, study PRJNA326480) | marine metagenome | isolation source: seawater | place: Indian Ocean: Red Sea | collected 2010 | reverse complement strand
TGGGGGGACTTGAACCCCCACGAGCTAAAGCGCTCGACGGATTTTAAGTCCGGCGCGTCTACCAATTCCGCCACACTCCCAAAAGGAATTTGCGCTTTTCAATAGTAGCTAACCAGCTGCAAATTATCTACAAAAAATGTTAAATTTTCATATTTATGGGCATCAGTGCAGATACCAGATCCTCACTATTTATAATTGAATTTATGTTTTATTTATTAAATGAACCTTCAACTTTAAAAATGATATTCAAAAATACTAGAAAAATTTAAAAATATTAAAATAAAGCTTTTGTATGACTTTTATAAATAATGAAAAGATCTTATATGAGTAAATTTTTAAATAATTATTCCTTTTTTTTCCAGAAGAAAAACACATTATTGAATATTCTTTTTTAAGTTCTGCATAGCTCTTTAATATGCCATTTCTTTTGCTAATTTCTTCATATGAACAACTAACTTCAGAAACAATTTCAGTAATTTTTTTTATATTTACTTTTTGCGAATTCATAGCTTTTTCACTATTTTCATATTTAAGCTCTTCTCCATCATAAATACTTAAATAGTACGAAAAATCCTTTTCCTTATATCTCCAAATATCGTTAAACATTCCTAAGCAAGGTTTAAAACTACTAGCATCTTCAACAACAATAAATTTATGCGGATTACTATCAAATAAAGAAATTCCATTTAGATTTTCAGGAGCCGGACTATTAATAATTTCTGCAATAGAGGGGTAAATATCCATTACTGTTCTTAAAGAATTATCTTTACACGCGCTTTTATCACCTTTTTTCCTCAGGTGCATAAATATCTGACTCCTATTATCATCTAATAAAAAATAATTCTTCTTAAATCTTGAATAGTCATCTGATAAGACACATCCATGATCAGAGAAAATAAATATATAATCAAAAAGATCCTTATCATATTTTTTAAAAAATAGCTCAAAAGATTCTATTAATTGTTCTTGCCCCTTTTTATCTGCTCTTTTCAAAGATGAATAATCTTCTACGCATTGATGATAATCATTAAGTGTTAAAAAATAACAGGAATTTCTATCTCTTTTGTCTATAACTTTTGAGTTATAAAATTCTTGAAATGACTTAAAATTTGTTATTATTTCTAAGTCATTATTATTTAAAACTCCAGTTTTTAATTCATTAGGAGAAAAATTTGTAAAAGTATCATATTTAGAATTATGCAGTAATTTAAAAATAGTAGGATTTTCTGAATTTTGATAATATTTAGGCCATTCTAATCTTGTTTTACAACCATTTTGTTTTGGATAGAGGCCTGTATAAAAACAGGCTAAGCTTCTTGGAGTATCTGGAGCTGGTGTATAACAGTTTGTATACGTACAACCTCCAAAATCCCTAATCCACTTATCAAAAGTGCTCTGATAAGGGATATCCTTATTAACTGTCTTAAGTCTATTAGCTCTTAGCATATCGCAAAAAAGTATTAATATCTTCATAATTTATATCCAGAAATCAAAAATTTATTACAAGACTAATTTTAAATATATTATCTAAATTAAATTTAGACAAATATCCCAAATTTAAGAAGGGATTTTAATTGATTCAAAAATTTAAAATTTTAAAATAAAACGCTTTAAATAGAAATTCAAAAAATAATTATGAATTTTCAGAGAATATTTTTATATTTTTGAAAAATTTCATAAGCTATGTTTCTATTGAAAAATATATTTCTAAAAATCAAAATAATCAGATATCTATTTTTTATTAACAAAAAAGGGATTTCAATTAAAATTAATAAAATATTTCTCTTGAGAAGAAGCAACTTTATTTTTTCTTTGAGAGATAAAATTTCACTATACTTATTATCATCTAGATATTGATTTATAATTTCTAGAAGATTCATAAAGTTATTTTTATTAATTTTTTTTTCTAGACAATAATTTCTTTCTTGTCTTGCGAAATAAGAAAAAATTGCTGCGAATTTATAAATATATTGCGGATAACCTATTGAATTTTCTGTTATCCTATCTCGATGACTATAAATTGATACAAGATTTTCTTTACAACATGCTATTTGATAATTTTCAGAAAGTCTTAACCATAAATCATGATCTTGAGATTTAATAAAAAATGATCTATATCCCCCGACTTGAATTGCCTTTCTTCTTGAGAAAAATGCAGAAGAGTGAGGGAAGAATCCTCTTGATTTCCTTAAATTTTCAACCAGAAAACTATGGCTTAAAGGGAGTTTAGATCTATATGTAATTCTTTGATCTTTAATAATAGAAAAGTTTGACCCTAGTAAAACAATTTTTCTATTTTTTTCTACAAATTTTAATTGTTTAGATAATCTATTTTTTTTGGAAAAATCATCATCATCTATCCTAGCTATCCATTCTCCTGATGCTTTTCGCAATCCATAAATTAAAGAATTTGTTAATCCAGAATGTTTTTTGAAGAAATATTTTATTCTTGAATCTTTTTGTAGATACCTATAAATTATATTTTCGGTATTATCTGTACTTCCATCATTAATTATTAAAAATTCAAAGTTCGTGAAGTCTTGTTCAAGGATACTTTCTATTGCTCTTGCAAGCGATTTCTGACCATTAAAAACACACAATAAAACTGATACTTTTATTTCCAAAACTTTTTAATATTTAGAAAAATTATATCAATATTTTTATAAATTAAATTTGGGATTCTCATATTGTTTTCTAGTTAAGGAATAAAACCAAATAAATTTAAAAATGGCATTAATCATAAATGCAAATAATATACCTTTTAAGTCATAAAAATATGCTCCGGTTAATGTTAAAACAATTCCGCTTAAACCAGTTGTACATTTAGGAACTATTAATGATTTTGTTTCTTTTTTTGTATGAAGAACGGCTGAAATCAAAGCTGTATTTCCGTCTAAAAGTGATACGAGCATCATTGGTCCTAAAAGATACGAGACAGAACCATATTTTTGATCTAAAAAAATACTAAATATTGTTCCATGAAAATAAAATCCAAAAATAACAATAAATAACAATAATGCAACTAATGTGAGATTGATTTTCATTGCTAATCTAAATGTATTTTGGATTTTACCAGGATCTTCACCATCTCCAGCTTTTTGATAATAAATAGGTTCTATATAGTTTGTTAACAAGCCCACAATTATCGAAATAGGATAATAACCAATTTGATAAATAGCAGCATATAAACCTACAGTCTCAGCACTGGAAAAGAAAAGTAATGCCCACCTATCAATAGAATTTAATAGCCAACCTAGAATACCCCATGTAGCAAAAGGCCATGAATATTTGATTATTTTTGATTCCCAGTAATTCGTGATTTGATTTTGAATAGCTTGAGAATTTGATTCATTTAAAAGCTTTTTTAAAAAAAATATTTGCGACAAAAAAACAATAAACATTCCAACAGCTTGGCCATACATTGTGTTGAGAGTCGTATTTCCAAAAAATTTAATTGATAAAATTGCAAACAAAAATCTAAAGAATGTCATAAGACCTTTATGAATAGCAACAATATGTCTTTTCCTTGATGCATTTTGGATATTATTTGACATGTTGTTCAACCCAAAGAAACAGCCAAAACATAGTGAAGCGATCAAAAGATCAATCCATTTTTGAAAACCAATGGAAGAAAATATTATTATCAATAAAGTAGAAAATATTAATATCAATACAAAAACTTTTACAATAATATTAAATAAAGCTTTAAAGTAATTTCCACTATCTTCTTCTAATCTAGAAGATGAAAAAAAACGGCTGGCCCCATTTGATATAGGGATAATAAAAACTACATTTATTAATAGGCCTACGGAAAGTCCCAATGATAATTCTCCATATTGTGTAGGAGTTAGATAATTAGTTAATATTCTTACCCCAACAAGTCCTCCAAGAACCACAAGTACTTGACCAAATGTTATCCATGAAATTTCTTTAGCAGCTTTTAGAAATCTAATTTTTTGCATTTTATTATCTCTATATCTCAATATATATAAGCAAATCAATTTTTTACTTAATTCATATTAAATCATTTTTTCGCAAAAAACTAATAAGGATAATTTTCCTAAGAAAATAATCATGGAATTAAATTCTCAATTTGCATAATTAAAAAATTTAAGGTCATTTATGGAGGATGCTTTTAAAAACTAAAAATTGAAAAATATAAAGGATTCTTCTCAAAAAATGTAGTATCAGAAGGTATCTATTAAACGATATATAAACTTCACAAAATTTCCTTTACTGAAAAAATTTCTTTGCAGATAATATTTTTTCCAACAATTTTAGAATTACAAAATTTCCAAAGAATAAGCGATAATTTTCTTGTCAAAAATTTCCTAAAAAACTAATACTTGAGACCTATTTCATCAAACTTTCTTTTAAACATTTTTTCCCAAGTAAATTCCTTTCTCATTTTTCGCTGTGCTTCTAAACCTATTTCCCTAGTTTTCTCTGGGTTGGAAATAGCTGCTTTCACGATATAAATTAATTCGCTAAGATCCTCATAACAATAAAGGTGTTTGCCCTCTTCAAAAAATTTTAAAAGTTCAGGGTTTCGATGTGTGATGTAACAAGCACCAGACATCATAGCATCAAAATCTCTTAATTTTAGGGTATAAACATCTAACATATGTTCAACCAATCCACTACCAAGAATAATTTTTGAGCGTGAATTTATATTAGCTGAATCTACAACCCCTAAGGGGCCATTTGGCCATCCATTCCCATATACCGCAATCTCAAGACCTGCTTTTCTTATAGCCTCAATCAAATTTTCTCTGTAACCATATTTACTGCCAATAAATGAAATTGGGATATCTCTCTCAATAGAACCTGAGAATATTTTCATATCACTAGCAAAGCTCATATGCGCTGCATTGGCACCCTCTTTGTGATACCAAGCAACCCTATCACTATGAGTAGAAAGAGTTATATTTACAGATTTAGCAAGCTCTATACTACCAAGACGTAAATTATTTTTTTTATCATATTTCCAGTATATGGGCACTATATCGTTATCTGAGATGTTTATAACAATAATTCCAGACTCGCGGAATTTCTTTAAAAGTTTAGGATCAATACTCAACCCCATCATTTGACCTATTATTAAATCTGGCTTTCTAATAGATGATTTTATAAGGAATTCTAATTGCTTAGTATTTCTATCTCTTATTGTTTTATCAAAATATCGTCCATCAGGATTTTCTTCTAATCCATAACTTCCATCTTTTTTTGTAAAGTAAGAAATCTCATCAAATATCTTTTCCAATGCCTGAAACATTCCTGATCTGTCTTGTGTTTCAAGAGTTCCAACCAAAAAAACATGACGTACTGGTTTTGTTTGATTCCCATATATTTTTTTTAAATTTCTATCTAAAAAAGGAATTTGTTTGTATTCATAAAATTTTTCAAGTTTATTTTGATTTAATTTAAAAGATCTTCTTTTTAAAAAGGCATTTATTTTAATTGCTAAAGGTATTTTTTTTAGGTGAATTTTTATTATTTGGATAATTTTCTTATTCCTTCCCATGAATTAGAGAGTTTTGCGGTTCCGATTATCAATTTTACTATTCTTTTTGAAGAATTTGTAATGCAATAATACAAAGGAATAGAATGTTTAATTTTTTAATTACATGATACTTAAATTGATTAGTGATTCAGATTAATAAAATTTTTAATGCTTTAGAAGAACAATATTGGATTCACTTTTCTTTCCTAAGAAATTAAACTCGTTATTAGCCGCACAAAATCAAGGTGGATTATGCTAACTACTTAAGCCTTTCGAAGTTGTAATTATAAAAAGTTTCATTAAGTACTATCTTTATTTATTAAGCAAAAATCCTTTTAATTTCATCTAGACTTAAGAGAAGATTCTTAATTTCCTCTACTGTCATTAAGCCAACATTATGAGAATTGTAGTCTTTAGTATTAATAATATCGTTTGGACTTTCTGTAAAATAATGATGATAATTTAATTCTCTTGTATCCATACGAATTCTTAAATATTTGCCATTATCTTCTGAATTTGACAATTCTTGAGCACTAGCTAGAGTTTCAAAAAGTTTTTCTCCATGACGCCATCCAATTACTTCAATAGGATGATTAGGTACTTCTAAAATTTCTTTTATTGCATCTGCCAGATCTTTTATTGTAGAAGCAGGGGCTTTGTTTATAAAGAGATCACCTTGCTTAGCATTCTTAAAAGCATAATTAACCAAGTCAATAGAATCTCTAAGTGGCATTAAAAATCTCGTCATTTTTGGATCAGTTACTGTTAATGGTTTACCTGATTTTATTTGGCTAATAAATAAAGGTATTACTGAACCTCTAGAGAACATTACGTTCCCATATCGAACACAAGAAATAATTGTTTTAGCATTAATTCCTATCTCCCTTGCAGCAGCTTGAGCTAACTTTTCCATTAAAGACTTTGAGAGACCCATCGTATTAATTGGGAATACTGCTTTATCAGTTGATAGACATACTATGCTTTTTACACCTTCAGATATTCCAGCTCTTATAACGTTTTCTGAGCCAATAATATTTGTTCTTACAGCCTCCATTGGGAAAAATTCACAGGAAGGTACTTGTTTTAATGCAGCAGCATGAAATATTTTTTTTACACCTCTTACTGCTTTTTCTACGCTATCAATATTTCTTACATCTCCAATAAAAAACTTTACTCTCCTGCTTCCTATTTCGTTACGCAATGAACATTGCTTCTCCTCGTCCCTGCTAAGAATGCGAATCTCCTGATCTGTATTTGATAAAAGGTGCTTTAGCATTGTTTTACCAAATGATCCTGTTCCACCAGTAATTAAAATCGACATAGAATAATCACTTTAACTAAATTGTAAATACGAATAACAAATTTTTCTCGATTAAGTTTAAGTATTATTTTAAAAATTTTAAATTGAAAATAAAGTTCTAGATAAAAAAAATTTGTTGTATTTTTCAAAAATTGTTAAATTTAATATTATCAAATTATGGCGTAAATAACTAATGGGCATCGAAAAAAGGGTATTAGTTGATATGTCAGCAACTCTCATACATCATGGACATATTAGACTTTTAAAAAATGCAAAAAATTATGGTAAAGTAATCATCGCTTTAACAACTGACGAAGAAATATTAAAAAAGAAAGGATATATTCCTGAACTTAACTTTAATGAAAGAAGTGAAATATTGTTATCAATCAAATATGTTGATGAAGTGATTCCATCTAATTGGCTGATTAACGATGATTTTTTAGACCTTCATAAAATAGATCTTTTAGTTCATGGAGATGACAACTCCAATCAAATATCCCAAAATAAATTAGTAATAATGCCAAGAACAAAAGGAATTTCAAGTACAAAGTTAAGGGAAAAAGCATTTAAAATTTTTATGCAAAATCAATAAAAAGTTTCTAAATTAACAAACAATATCTTTCAAAAATAATTTTTATATTTTTGAATTTTTTTGAATAAAATTATAAAAATGTTGCCATAATTTAATTATGTATTTCAAGAGATTTAATTATTTCCCCTTTAGATTCTCTCGCTAAATGAACTTCACCGAGATGACAAATAATACTACCTTCATTTATCGCCCGTGAATTATAAAGAACTGCTTTATCTAATTTTGATCTAATCTTAATTTTTGTTTGTGTACAAATTAAAGGTTGATTAACATCTGGAATATTTAAATACTGCCTAAATTTTTTGCAAAATCTTTTTTTGTTAATTTTGACAGATTCTTTAAGCTCATTATGTTTTTTTAAGGTTTCGTAAAGAGAGCAAATAGAGTGATAAGGGCCAGTCATTTTCTTTTCAATATGAGAATTTAAATTCAGATAAAAAGAATTTACATTAACTTTATTTTCACATTTATATGCTATGAAAGCAGCGCCAGTAAGACCAAATAAACCTTTGCAAGAACTAAAACCAATTACATCTGCCAGATTATGGTCAGGCTCCAAGCCAATAGAAGCTGTAGCATCTAACATAATTTTACTACTTAATTGATTTGCCTTTTTCCTAAGCAATTTTAGTGATATTTTAAAACCTTTACTTGTTTCGGTATAGCAAGAGATAATCCAATCATAGCGACCATTAATATTTTCTAAATCCTTATATTCTACAACTATGATTTCTTCTATTTCTTTACTTATTAATTTTGCATCTTTTGCCAATCTTAGTAATCTATTTGAATAAAAACCAGTAGAAACAACTAGAACTTTTCCGTATAAAAAATTTAAGCTAATAATTTCTAATGCTAAAGAGGCCGAGCCCTGCAATCTAACAATATTTTCTTGGCCACTAATATGCCTAAGTTTATTCATTACATAATTTTCTATTCTTGAATAGTCTTGATCGTCTCTTCCGAAACAAGCCCTTAATCCCAATATATTCTCCTTACTTAAGCTTGCTGGACCTGCAGTAAATAGAATTTTCTCATCATTTCTGAGTTTTATAAAATCAGAAATATTATTCGGTAGAATATAATTATCACTCATAAATTAATCTTTATACTTTAAACTCTAATATAACTTTTAGAAAAAAATCAAACAAATTTTTCAAATAAAAAAGAAATTTTTTTATTAAGATTTTAATTCTATATTTTAATTAAAAACATTATTTAATAACTAGTTTCCTATTTTGATAAAAAATACATAAAATCAATTTTACTTTTTTCTAGATTTTTAGACGGCCTTCCAAGATTATTGCTAAATCCAGGTTTGCAAATTATCTCAACAAAAGTACTCCCATCATTATTTATAATTTTATTTAACAATTTAGAAACCTCATCTATATTTTTAACCTTATAAGAATATTTGTAGCCAAATACTTTTGCTATTTCCGAAAAATTTAATTTCTGGCCCTGAGTTGGTTGAGCACCAACAGAATCATGAACTCCATTATTTATTAATATATGAATTAGATTATTTTGTTCAGAATTTATTGCAAAAGCACCCATATGCATCAATGCTGAACCATCTCCATCTATACAAAATATTTTTCTTTTAATATTTGCAATCGCTATTCCTGAAGCTATTTGACTTGCATGACCCATACCTCCAATAGTAAGAAAATCAGATTGATCTTTAATGCCTAATTCTGTTCTAATTTCATATAATTCTCTTGAGGCAACTCCAGTGGTAGAGACTATTGGGAAGGATCTTGGAATATTTTTTACAATAATTTCCAACACTTTTTTTCTAGAAGGTAAATCAATTTGCTTTTTGCTTTTACTATAAAAATTTTTATACTTTTGAAAACTATTTTTTTTTACAACAATAGCCACCGGGCCTTGCCTAGATCTAGAAGATCTTACGCATTTGTTGATAATTTGATTTATATTCTGGGAATCTTTATTTAGTATTACATAGGGTATATTTAATAACTCAAGTTGATCTAATGTGATTTTACCTTGCTTTTTATGTTGGGGTTCATCATTAATCTGTTTATTTTCATTTATTTCTCCTCTCCATCCAATCATCAAAAGCATTGGAATTCCGTAAACAGAAGGATCAGCTAATGAAACGAGAGGGTTGATTATGTTTCCTAAACCAGAATTTTGTAAATAAACCAAAGGAACGAATTTAGTAGCCAAGTAATTTCCTATAGCCAAACCAATTGCAGATCCCTCATTTGTTGCAATAATGTGCTGCTCAGGAGGCAAGTTATCACTCATGAAACCACAAATATCCTTTAGAAGACTATCTGGCACTCCTGTGACAAAATTAACATTTTCATTTTTCAATGCTTTTAAAAAAATATTAAGTTCAATCATTTAGCTAGTGCCTGGTATTAAATCAAGTATCTCAGAAATACTAATAATATCTTTATCGACGCCAAAAGAACATGAATCAATAAGTATTTTTTCAGCAACTTTTTTCATGGATGGATAAGCTGCCCTTAATAAATGATTTGCATAAATTACAATATTGAATCCATTTTGGGCTAGTTCATTTTCAGTAACTTTATTAAAACTTGTAGGCACAACCACTAATGGTACATAAGGGAATACTTTACGAAATTCTTTAGAAAAATAAAAAACTTCATCAGGTAATTTTTTTCTGCTGTGGATCATTATTCCATCAGCCCCTGCTTTTACATAAGCAATACTCCTTTCAATAGCATCATTAACACCTTTATCAAGGATCAGGCTTTCTACTCTAGCAATAATCATAAAATCGTCCGAAATAACATTTTGCTTTGCAGCGAAAATTTTCTCACTAAATGAATCAATATTCTCCTGAGTTTGTTCAACATCATTTCCTAAAAGAGAATTTTTCTTTAACCCTTTTTTATCCTCAATGATTACAGCTGATATTCCTAATCTTTCTATAGACCTTATATTTAAATTAAAATGTTCAATTTTACCTCCCGTATCTGCATCTATAATTAGAGGCTTTGTTGTTACATCAAAAATATTATTAATATTTTCTAATCTTTTTGAAATATCTAATGCTTCTATATCTGGTTTACCCATGTGAGTTGAGTCAGTTAGAGAACTTGACCAAAACCCATCAAATTCCTTAAATTCATTATTTACATTTACGCTTACTCTTTCAGCAATTAATGCAGAAAGAGGACTATGGCTTTCAATAATTCTTACTATATCTTTTGCTGCGAGCAATCTTTTGAGGTTTGATCTTCTTGAGTCTGGAGTAGTTCCAACTTTTCTGATATTTTGCAATAATTTTGATGAGGAAATTCCCTTAGTATATGGAATCTCAATTAATTTCCCACCATAAGTTTCTAAAGCTTTAATTGCCAACTCGCGGTATGGAACTAATGGACCTGAGAGCCAATCATCACCATGTATCATGTAATCAGGTCTATATTTAATAATATTTTTAGAATAATCCCATTCATCTTGGACTACTATTTCGGAAACATGTCTCAAATTTTCAACTATTTTTTTTCTTTGTTCAAAAGTAAGTAATGGAACTCTTTTACCAGTAGAAATAGCTTTATCACTCAACAATCCAACTATTACATTTCCGTATTCACTAGCTTTTTCAATAATATTGATATGACCATGATGAAGAATATCAATAGACATTCCTATATAAACTTTTGGTTTTTCTTTCATATATTAATCATATATCATATTTGTATCCAAAAATCTTTTAACCATTAATCAACTACTTAATTTTAAGATAAAAACTCTTTTAATTTTTGATTAAAAGCGCATTCTGAAATTTTAATAAGTTCTTTCCTCAAATAAGATTATTCCATTTTAAAGGTAAAAATTAAACTTTATTTTTTGAGAATTCCCAATAATTAAAAAGGTAAACTTTCTACTATCCAATTCAAAGTTTCCCCTGCATGAAATGGCTTTATTTTTCCAATAACATTCTTATCTTCAACAACATGAATAAATTCTTCAATTTTGTTTAGTCCAGAGGCTAATCTTATTTTTTCTTTGTTAACTGGTAAATTATAAAATCGAGGGCCATTAAAGCTTGCAAACTTCTCAAACTTATCAATTGCATTTTCTTCCTCAAATACTGTTAAATAACTCTCCAATGCAACAGGAGCATTAAAAATACCCGCACAACCACAAAAGGCTTTCCATTCTCTTAGATGTGGAGCTGAATCAGTTCCCAAGAAAAAACATTCTTTCCCGCTAGTTGCAGCTCTCCTAAGTGCAACTCTATTGTTCTCCCTTTTAGCAACTGGCAAGCAATAAAAATCACTATTTAATCCTCCAAAAAACATGGCATTCCTATTGATATGTAAATGATGAGGAGTAATAGTTGCACCAATATTATTTTCTTGAACGAAATCAACTGCATATGATGTAGTTATATGCTCTAAAACAATTTTTAATTTTGGAAATCTTTCTACTAAAGGTAAAAGCTCTCTATCAATGAAAACTTCTTCTCTATCAAATATATCTACTTTAGGATCAGTTACCTCTCCATGAATCAATAGTGGCATTCCACAATCCTGCATCGATTCAAAAATTTTATAAAGATTTTTTATTTTTTTTACTCCATACTTAGAATTTGTTGTTGCATTAGCGGGATATAGCTTTGCGGCGAAAAAAACATTATTTTTGAAACCTTTAATTAATTCATCTTTATTGGTCTCATCACTAAGATAAATTGTTAATAAGGGTTGAAATTTAGAGTTTTCAGGTAACGCTTCTAAAATTGATTTTTTGTATTTTATTGCTCTATTTATTGATGTAATAGGGTCTTTAGTATTGGGCATTATTATTGCTCTCCCAAAATACTTTGATGAATACTTAACGATATTTTTTAAAATAGGCCCCTCTCTCAAATGTAGGTGCCAATCATCAGGTTTTATAATTGTAAATGTCTTCAAAATTTTTTCTATTTAATTAATTTTAACAGTAAATAAAATTTGACAATAATTTATAGATATTCGAGGATAGTTATTAATTAATTTTTAAAGATTCAATTATTTAAATAATTAAGCTAATATGAGTGACTTTATTTTGCCAGTTATAGAAATAATAATAGGTATTATTTTACTTTTTGCGGGAGGCGAAATCTTTATTCAAGGAGCCATAAAACTATCTTTGATTTTAGGAATTCCACAAATAATAATTGGTTTAACAGTTGTTTCTCTGGGAACAAGCTCTCCTGAACTATTAGTAAGTTTAAATTCAGTTCTAAAAGGTAGTGATTCGCTTGCTGTAAGCAATGTAATAGGCAGCAATATTTTTAATGTCCTTGTCGTTCTAGGGATAAGTTCACTTATAACTACTTTAAAGGTAAAAAGCAGAATAGTTAGAAGGGATGTTCCTCTTTTAATGGCTATTTCTTGTGCGGTTTGGGCAATGTCATCAACTGGCCTTTTAACATGGCAAGCTGGAATATTTCTAATTTTTTGTTTAATATTAAATACTATTTGGGAAATAAAAACTATCAATGAAAAAGAAGATGATTTAAAAAATGCTGAACCAGAAATAGAAAATAATATTGATGAAAAAAAAGGAAAGCTAAATACTTTACTAAAATTGATATTTGGAATATTTCTCTTAAGCATTGGTTCCAACATTTTAATAAGTGGGTCTCAAACTCTTGCGATTCTCTTAGGGGTTAATGAAATTATTATTGGTTTAACTATTGTTGCTACTGGAACATCTCTACCAGAATTAGCGACTTCAATAATTGCAGCTTTTAGAGGGAATACAGATCTTGCAATTGGAAATGTAGTAGGAAGCAATTTGCTCAATCAACTTTTAATACTTGGAAGTTGTAGCATATTTTCGGGATTTAATGGTTTGACAATTGAACAAAGCCTGATAAACGTTGACCTCCCATTTATGGTTTTAACCACTTTTGCTTGCCTTCCAATTTTTTGGACCAAAGGGAAAATAACTAGAATTGAAGGATTTATTCTCTTGAGTCTTTATATTTTTTACATTCTCGATAAGATTCTTTTTTTAAATGGATTTAATTATCTTTATGAATTAAGAGTTGGTATTTTTATTTATTTTACATTTCTAACTATGTCACTTTTTTGGTTAGAAAAATTCAAATTTTCTAAACCTTAATCTTACCCATACATAGTCACAAATTCTTCTGAGATAGTTGGATGTAAAGCCATGGTGACATCAAAATCTTTTTTTGTTATACCCGCGTTTAATGAAATTGCAACCATTTGAATAATTTCGGATGCTGTTTCTCCGAACATATGACAGCCCAAAACTTTATCGTTTTTTTTATTAACTACTATTTTCAACATACACTTAGATTTATTTTTTTTAAAAGTATTCGACATGGGAATAAATTTACATTTAAAAATTTTTATATTTTCCTCAGAATAAATCTCTTTTGCTTCCATCTCAGATAATCCAACGCTTGAAATTTCAGGAATAGTAAAAACTGCCTTGGAGATATTTTTGTAATTAACTTTTCTTTTTTGGCCATTAAAAAAATTATCTGAGAATACTCGTCCTTGTTCAATTGCAACTGGAGTTAAATTTGGTTTATTAATAACATCGCCGACTGCGAATATACTAGAGTTACTAGTCTGATTAAATTCATTAACATGCAAATAAGGACCATCCATTTCTAGATTTAAAAAATCTAAATTCAAAGGCATAAGATTTGGTTCTCTACCTATAGCTATAAGTATGTTATTTGTGATAACTTTACTACCAGATTCCAACATAGACTCAAGTTTGCCATTAACAAGCTCAATAGACTTTATTTGATTTCGGCTTATTATATTAATTCCAGCAGAACTTGAAGATTCCTCTAAACATGAAGATAGATCTTCATCAAAGCCATTAAGTAAATTTTCGCCCCGTATTAGTTGGGTTACCTTAGTTCCTAAATTATTGAAAATAGAGGCAAATTCACAGGCAATATATCCCCCCCCAACTATTAATAATGACTTAGGAAAACTATCTAATTCAAAAACATCATCGCTTGTCCATGCCAAATCTATTCCAGGAATATTTAATTTCTTCGGCTTCCCCCCAACAGAAATTAGAATTTTCTTAGATTTTATTTTATTTAAAGTTTTATTTGTTTTTGGACAAATTATTTCTAATTCATTATGACTACAAAATCGTCCTATACCCTCAAAAATATTTACGTTAAATTTTTTTAAGGAATTTTTATGTAAGGCACTTAATCTAGAGACTTCTTTTCTAACATTATCTAATAAAGTACTAGCATCAAAACTGATACCATTTCCTTTTAAACCATATCCTTCCGCAGAAAACATATTTTTTCTATTTTTAGCTGCATAAACCATTAATTTCTTGGGAACACACCCTCTTATCACACAAGTTCCTCCAACTTTATTCATTTCTATAATTGCAACTTTTGCTCCATAACCTGCAGCACGTTTTGCAGCAGCCAGGCCTCCAGATCCTGCACCAACAACAATTAAATCAAATTGAAATTCCAAGGCCTTTTTTAATCAACTATTATAACTTAACTGTACAGCCTTAATCTAAACAATGAACGAGATTCTGACCTGGGAAGATTTAAATAAAATTGAAATAGAAGATTACGATAGAGTCAATGGCATAAATAATTCCCATACAAATTTAAGGCTCTTTGGTTATAAGAAAGACGAAGCTATGGTAACTCTTTATAGGGATAGACATTCTTGGTGTCCTTACTGTCAAAAAATATGGCTGTGGCTTGAATTCAAAAGAATTCCATACAAAGTGAAGAAAATAAATATGTTTTGCTACGGCCAAAAAGAAAAATCTTACCTTATGAAGGTCAAATCTGGTAAATTACCAGCTGTTCAATATAAGGACAAAATAATTACAGAGAGCGATAATATCATCTCATTCTTAGAAAATGTATTTGGGTCATTAGGTTCTTATATTTATTCGAAAAGTCTTATAGAGATAAGAGAATTAGAAAGAGAAATTTTCAGATCATGGTGTAATTGGCTCTGCCGAGATTCCTTTAATTTCATTGATAAATCTTTAAGAAAAAAAAGGTTTCAAGAGGTCCTTGTAAAATTCGAAAAACTATTAAGCACTTCCGAAATGGGATTTATTGATCCCTCTTTAAGCCAACATGGTGATATAGAACCTGGTATCGGGGATATAATTTTTATCCCTTATATGGAGAGAATGAATGCATCTTTAGCCTATTACAAAGGATTTAACTTAAGAGAAAAATTTCCCTATATTAATAATTGGCTGACCAAATTTGAGGAATGTAGTATTTATAGAGGTACTCAAGGAGATTTTCATACACACTCGCATGATTTACCGCCCCAAATGGGTAGATGTTATAAAGAAGAAAATAATAATCAAATTTATTTTTCTGAATTAATCAATAATGGTCAAGGTCTTGGAAATCTGGAATTAAATAAAAATTTTGATTTAAATTATTACGCAAAATTTGCCCTTAAAAGGGTTTTAAAGCATAAAGATAACATAATTAGGGCCAATCCCTATGAAAAAAAATTGTTTGATGAATCCTTAAGATCCGCCCTAATTTATATGATAGATGGACAAATTTGTTTACCTAATAATATTAATGTAAAGGCTTTAAAGTATTTGAAAAATAGAATTTCTGTACCTAGAGACATGCCTCTTATTTCAGCTAGATTATTAAGACAATCTTTAAATAAAATTGAATCTTTCAGTGCTGATTCAGATATAGATCCCATACCCACTAAACATAGATATGACCAAGATCCAAAACTTTTTAAAATTAATTGATTACAAATTTTTCCTTGAGTCTATCTGAAGTAAATCCCTTATCTTTTGAACTTGGCTTGCGACATTAGGATCAGTAGATAATTTTTTTTCAACTTGTTCAATAGCATACATAACTGTCGTATGATCTTTACCTCCAAATTCATCTCCTATCCTTGGAAGACTTAGATCAGTTCCATGTCTCATAAGGTACATACCTATTTGTCTGGCCTGACTTACAGGCTTTCTCCTACTTGAACTAATTAATTCATCAGTTGAGACATTAAAAAAATCAGAAACTTTATTAATAACTTGCTTTGGAGTTACTACTACGCCAACACTATTAGGATCAAGCATTGGAGCAATTGATTGAACAGTCATTGGAAGCCCAGTTATTGAAGCAAAAGCAACTGCCCTAGTGAAAGCCCCCTCAAGTTCTCTAATATTGGATGTAAATCTTCCTGCAATAAACTGAATTAGATCTCTTGGCAAATTCATTCTCTCTTGTTCCGCTTTTTTTTGTAAAATCGCCATCCTAGTTTCAAGATCAGGAGGCTGGATGTCTGCGATAAGCCCCATTGAAAATCTTGATATTAATCTCTCTTGTAATCTTGGAATTTGATTAGGTGGTCTATCGCTTGCAATAACAATTTGTTTCCCAGCTTCATGTAGCGCATTAAAAGTATGAAAAAATTCTTCTTGTGTGTACTCTTTACCCTCTAAGAACTGAATGTCATCAATCAATATTAAGTCTGCAGCTCTATATTTATTTCTAAACGCCTGCATTCCATCTTTTCTTATAGAGACAATAAGATCGTTAGTGAAAGTTTCAGTAGAAACATATGAAACTTTCGCTTGAGGATCTATTTCAACTCTATAGTGGCCTATTGCTTGCATTAGATGAGTTTTCCCTAAACCAACACCGCCACATATAAATAATGGGTTGAATTCTCTTCCAGGAGATTCTGCAACTGCCAAAGCTGCAGCATGCGCCATTCTACTATTGGGACCCACAACAAATCTCTTGAAAACGTAACGCAAATTCAAGCAATGAGATTTTTTTACCCTATTTACTGCAGGATCACTAGTGCTAGAGATTAAAGATTTAGTCTGAGAATTATAATTATGATCTCTAATCAAATCCTTTTCTTTTTGTTGATTTGTGATATTTTCTTCAGATTTAAAGATAACTTTTACACTATGTCCACAAATTTCTTTAGCAGCTTTTTCAATTGTCTCACAATAATTTTTTCTTAGCCAATCACTAGAAAAACTATTAGGAGCAGTTAAAGTCAATAAGCCATTTTCAAAACAATTGAATTTTGCAGGCCTTATCCAGGTCTCAAATGAAGGCTTACTTAAGTTTCGTTGAAGTAATTGTTGAACTTCTGCCCAAATAGGATTAACTGCTTGCACTAAATTTATTCTACAGATCTTTAATCTAGTTGGAATTTAATAATTGGCCATTGTCTAATCATAAGATCAGGACAAATTTAAAATTTTTTAACAAAGCAGCTATTTCTTTCTACAAATAATTTTTTATTAATTCTCAAAAGCTTATACTTAACATCACTGAATGATTTACTTTTCTTGGATAAATCACTGCTCATAATAATGGCAAAGTGGCATGCATTTGGCCGATGTAAAACAAGATTATCTAAAGATATTGGTAGACTAAATTCTGCAAAAATCCAAGAAAAGATGACTAGGCATACTATATCCGTAGCTTTATCAGTAAAAAAAAAGGAATTAATCGATATCTCTCTAGCGACATCTGGTATTGGCTTCAGAAAAAGTAAAAAATGGTCTAATAGTTTGGGTATAAAAAACTTCAACTTGCAGGGGAGAGGATCCTTAGGAGAAAAAATGAAAAGACAAATAATAAATAATAAGAATTTGTGTTTAAAAAAAAATTTTCGAAATATTATTATTATTGGTACTGATTTGCCCGATTTATGTCATATGGATTTAATTAGTACAATTGAAGAACTAAAAACAAATGATCTTATATTAGGGCCATCTAATGATGGGGGTTATTGGTTAATTGCTTTTTCTCAAAAATTATTTTTATCCCAAAACCTTTATCAACCTTTTGTAAATATTGAATGGAGTACAAATAATGTACTTAAAAAAACTATTGCCAACTTTTCTTCTATTGATTTGAAATATAATTTTTTGCATACAAAAATCGACGTAGATAAAATAAGTGATATCGAAAGTATGAATAAATTAAATTGTCTAAATTTTCAATAATTATTCCAACTTTTAATGAGGCATGTAATTTACCCTTATTATTCTCAGATTTATCAATAATCAGGGAAGAAAAGGAGATCATAGTTGTAGACGCTTGTAGTACTGATAAGACAGTTGATATCGCAAATTTATATGGTGTTAAGTTATATTCTTCAAAAGAAAGAAATCGTGGTTTTCAATTAGACATTGGAGCTAAGAATGCAAATGGAGAATGGTTAATTTTCATACATGCTGATTCAAGATTAAATAAAAATTCGTTACAGCCACTAAAATCAATTTCAGAAAATGGTAATTCTTTAATATATTTTTTCAAATTTAAAATAAAAAATAAAAAAATAATTTATAGACTTCTTGAAGTTTTAGTAAATATTAGAAGTTCATTTTTAAAAAGTCCTTATGGGGATCAAGGTCTGATAATAAATAGAAAAACTTATTTCCTAAATAAAGGCTTTAAAAACTTGCCCATAATGGAAGATGTAGATTTTATACGTAGATTGCGTAAAAAAAGAAATTTGAAGATGTTAAGAGTCCCCATTTATACAAGTTCCAGAAAATGGGAAAACACAAATATTGCTCTTCAAGCATTCAAGAATTGGAAATTAAGAAGAAGATGGCTAAATGGGGAATCTTTAAAATCTATTTATATTGATTACTACAAAAATAATTAATTTGCATACCAGAAAGCACATTTTGAGCCTTTAGGTTCTAAGACCCAACCCTGTCTTTTGTAAAATGAAACAACTTGAGCATCAGCGAAAAGAGTGACTCTTGAGATACCAATATTTTTCAATTCTTTTAAAATGTACTGCATCAATTCTTTTCCTAATCCTAACCCTTGATAAACAGGATTAACAGCGACATCCCAAACTGTTGCCTCTAAAATTCCATCACCTGTACATCTTGCAAAACCGACTAGTCTTGGAAATTTATTATCATGTCGCCACAAACCCACAACTAAAATACTAAAATCTAAAGCTCTTTTAACTCTCCTTATTGGCCTTCTACTCCAACCGACAGTTTGCAAAAGTTGATCTAATTCTATGAGATCCAAATCTTTGTTTTTACTACAAACAAATATTTCTTTTTTATCTTTTTGAGTAAATTCAAAAGAATTTAACCCATAATTTTTGACAAGGTCATCTTCTGGAATAAGATTTGTTTTCTTTATTGATAACCGTTTATTCTTAAAAATCATTAAAAATTTACAAATCCTTTTTCTTGAAGTTCAGAAAGCTGAAAATATAAACCTTTTTTAAGTCTAAGCTCATTATGTGTTCCCTCTTCAATTAAAGTACCACCTTTTAAGACAAAAATTTTATCAGAGTTTTCTATAGTAGCTAATCTATGTGCCACGACAAGTGCAGTCCTTTTCTCTAAGATCCTTTCAAGATCTTTTTTTAGAGTTGCTTCTGTAGAGGGATCCATAAATGCTGTCGCCTCATCCATAACCAATACAATTGGGTCCCTAATAGCAACTCTGGCAATGGAGAGAAGTTGTCTCTCCCCTGAAGAAAGATTGCCTCCTCTCTCTCGTAAAGATGTGTTTAATCCATCGGGTAATTTATTCAATAAGGTTTGCAATCCCAACTCTTTGCAAATTTCCTCAATACTTTGATTGTCAACATTAGTACTTAGTTTTAGATTATCTGCAACATTACCACTAAAAATAAATGTATCCTGTAAAACAACCCCTAACATATTGCGAAGTGTCACCATTGGAATATCTTTAATGTTTACATCATCAATAAAAATTTCTCCTGATTGTGGTTCATATAATCTGCAAAGTAATCTAATTATTGTTGTTTTCCCGGAGCCAGTAGGTCCAACAAAAGCAACATGTTCGCCTGGATTAACTAAAAATGATAAATTCTTTATTACATGCTCTCCTCTCTTATAGTAGAAATTAACATTTCGGAATTCAATTTTTCCCCTAAATGTAAAATTTTTTCTTAAATAATCTTCCTCAAAATGCCTTGAAGACAGAGAGTCTTTTATTTCTATTTCTTCATCTAATAATTCATTAATTCTCTCAACTGCTGTAAGACCTCCCTGAATTTGGGTAAATCTTTCAGCAAGCTGTCTTAAAGGTTCGAAAAGTCTTTGAGAATATAGAATAAATGTGGTTAAAGTTCCTAAACCAATATTACCCGATGTAACTAGATAACCACCGACAGCTAAAACTAGAGAAACTGCAGCAAGAGAGATCCACTCTATAAATGCAGATATACTACTATCGTAAAAAATAGTTCCGTTTACAGCTTTTTTATAAGCAATTCCAGTATCAGAAAATTTTTTACTATTGAAAGCTTCTCTTCTAAACATTTGAACAACCTCTAATCCTTGAAGATTCTCTTGAAAGTCAGAGTTTAGTTGAGACAATTCTTCTCTTACTTGATAATTTGCCTTTCTATAACGTTTTTGGAGCCATATTATAAAATATGAAACTGGGATTTGAGTTAGCAGCAACAAAAGCGCTAGGCCTTTATCAATAGAGAGCATTGTCAAAGAAATAACTATAAGACTTACAAAATCAGCAACAACACCAACTGCTCCACTTCCAAAGACCTCAGCTAAAGCATCTACATCATTAGTAAGTCTTGTTAATAATTTCCCTACGGGCATTCTGTCATGATATTTAAGAGAAAGTGAAATGGAATGATTGAATAGTTCTCTTCTTATCCTTGCAGTTAATCTTTGGCCCACAGCCTGAATGTTATATGTTTGATAACCCTGCAAAACCAACCTAAAAAGAACAGTTATAAACAAAGTTAGTATTATTAAATTAATTGACTGTCCTAGAAAGGTTTTACTTAACCATACTTCAGTATTTTCTTTTTTAAGGATAGTAATTGCTTGTCCAACTAATAATGGTTGAATTGCTCCAGCGAAAGAAACAGGTAACAAAACTATTAAGATTAAGTAAATTGTTTTTTTATCCTTAGTTAAATATCTACCTAACTTTTTAATTCTTTTAAAATCATTCAAAAACATCTAATTAAACATTTATAAATCATTTTTTGATTCTATTGAGAAAATCACGTCTCGGAGAGAACTATTATCTAACCTCATAGTTAAGGGGTTTCCAATTAAGCATGCAGTGGAATAGAAAAGATCATCAATTTTGCTTAAACCATTTTCTTTGAGAGTCTTTCCAGTCGCAACCAAATCAACGATTGCCTCTGCCATTCCTGTTATGGGTCCCAGCTCTACGGATCCCGTTAAATGAACTATCTCTACAGGTATATTAAGTTCATCAAAATAAGCCCTTGCAGTCTTTGTAAATTTACTTGCTACTTTGCAATTTGCGGGTAAATCAGTTGGTTTTGAATACTTACTATCTTTTTTAACCGCAAGTGACATATGACAACCTCCAAATCCTAAGTCAAGCAACTTAGCAACTTCTAATTCGGATTCTTGTAGGACATCATATCCCACAATCCCCAAGTCAGCCTGTCCGTAACTTACATAAACAGGAACATCTCCATTCCTTACCAGCAGAGCTCTAGCCCTTTTACATGATGATTCAAAAGTTAATGATCTATTATTACTATCTAAAGCAGCAGAAAAATCTAAACCAGCTTTATTAAAAATTGAAATTGAATCTTTTAACAGAGCTCCTTTGGGTAAAGCTATAGTGAACATAGATCAACTTCTTAACGGTTATTAATTCTAAAGTAACAATGGAATTTAATAAAGCGAAAAAAATAATTGGACTTAGAGTTTTACGAGACAACGTTATTTGGTTATGGAAAAAAAATAAATCCACTGTCGTAGTAGATCCAGCAATATCCAAACCAGTAATCAAATACCTTAAAGAAAATAATCTCAATTTAGAGGCTATTTTGCAAACGCATCATCATTCTGATCATATCGGAGGCACAGAAGCACTCATAAAAGAATGGCCAAATGTTAAGGTAATCGCTTCCTCTAAGGAAAAAAAGCGAATACCTTTTCAAAATATATCCGTAGAGGATGGGGAAACTTTGAATATTTTAGCTGAAGAGGTAAAAATAATTGAAGTTTTAGGGCATACAAGCACACATATTGCCTTCTTTTTAAATGGGAAAAATCCTGTTCTTTTTATAGGTGATACATTATTTTCTGGAGGTTGTGGAAGAATTTTTGAAGGAACGTATCAACAAATGTATTCTTCACTAGAAAGAATCAAATCTTTACCAAAAAATACTCTCATATATTGCGCACATGAATATACCAAGGCGAATATATTGTGGGCATTGAATCTCAAGCCAGAAGACCAAGATTTAATAAATAAACTTTCGGAAGTTGAAAAAAAACTTTCTCTTAATAAATTGACAATTCCATTTTTGCTTGATGAAGAGATGAAAATAAACCTTTTCTTAAGAGCAAAAAATTTAGAAGAATTTACTTTTTTAAGAGCAAATAAAGATTTATGGGTTTAAATAGAT
>MDTE01132394.1_pt1 | contig 22822 bp, 15 predicted proteins | sample 811231 | NCBI WGS metagenome assembly MDTE01 (sample SAMN05326651, study PRJNA326480) | marine metagenome | isolation source: seawater | place: Indian Ocean: Red Sea | collected 2010 | reverse complement strand
CTGAATTGATTTTTCATGCAATTGTTGCATATCAATTTTTTCAAATGAATCAAGGGCAGCGTCAAGCATGCTCATGGAAAGAATTGGTGGAGTTCCTGACAAAAATTTTGCCATGTGCTTGCTTGCTACATATTTTCTATCGAAATCAAAAGGAGCCTGGTGTCCCATCCAGCCCGTGATTGGTTGTTCACAAAATTCCTGATGTTTTGTCGCGGCAAATAAAAACGCTGGTGCTCCTGGGCCTCCATTTAAATATTTGTAAGTGCAACCTGCTGCAAAATCTACTTCCCATTTATCTAATTCCAGAGGCAACACACCGACACTATGGGACAGATCCCATATAACCAACGTTCCATAAGCGTGGGCTTGCTTGGTTAGTTCTTCGATATCAAAGGTTGCCCCGGTGCGGAAATCGGTATGAGTAAGTAATAGTACGGCGGGGGTTTTTTCAAGTCGGATTCCTAGCTCATGGCGTTCTACCAATTCCAGATGACAGCGATCATTATTTAGTAAGCGTTCCACTCCTTCTGCTATATAGAGATCGGTAGGGAAATTATCTTTAGTTGACAGTATTGATTGCCGCCCATTGTTTATATTCAGCGCGCAGGTAAGTAATTTAAAAAGATTTACTGAAACTGAATCACAGCAAATAGTTTGTCCTGTTGCTGCCCCCATTAGTGGGGCAATTTTTTCACCGACACGGACTGGAAGATCGATCCAGTTATGAAGATTCCAGCTGGCTATAAGATCATTGCCCCATTGTTTGTCGACAACTTCGATGGCTCTGCGTTTTGCAACTAAGGTCAGAGGGCCTAGTGAATTTCCATCAAGGTAAATTTTTTCTTTTGGCAGAAGAAATTCTTTGCGCTTCTCGGCCAGAGGATCTTCGGTGTCTAGTTTTTGTACTGACTCCAGATCCATTACTGCAATATTTCTTTGGCCGCTTTTACGACATTCGCAAATGCTTCGCTACCAGGATGAATCCAGTCGAAATGACTCACTCCTTCATGCAGTTCGGTTCGGGCGCCTGTAAGCCGAGACTGCTCTATTGGTACAATTGCATCCAAGGTGCCATGGAAAATAATTGAATTATCATGGGGGGTTTTTTCGGCGGGATTTGCCTGTCTATAGGCGGATGGGTTTTGGTTGTAGCTGGATCCTAAAAATTGAGTAGCTGCAATTTCACAGGACCCTGTCCCCTGACTGTAACTTATTATATTAGTAATTGGTGCAAGCGCGATTATCCCCAGGGCTTCTGGAGTTTCGGTTCCTGCCAAGAGAGAAAGATGTCCCCCAGCGGAATGCCCTGCGATTAAAAATTTTTCTGTATCGACTCCAAAGTTCTCAAGGGAAGATAAATATCTAATACCGGCTTTGATATCTTCATAGGTTCCTGGCCAGCCACCACCGGCATCTCCCGTCCGCCTATACTCCAATGACCAAACGGCAAGTCCTTCTTGCGCTAACCCGGTTAGAAAAGGGTAGGCGTGCGACATGTCGAAGGTGTTAAGCCAACAGCCGCCATGAATGAATACAACTAGCGGATGAGGGGAATCGGAATTTTTCGGCAAGAACAATTTTCCGAATTGAAGAGGATCATCACCGTATGCTAATCGCTGGTCTTCCTGAACAAATTCTAATGCCTGAATCTGCTCGAAACCGATATCGCTTCCCACTTCAGGGTAGCCAATCATCTTGTCTGCGGCAAATACGATTCCGCTGATAAAAAAGGCGATGGCTAAAAAATAATTTTTCACTAAGTGCTCTTCTCAGGAAAAAGTTTGGCCCATTGTTCCGGCATACGAGTGACCTTACCAGTTTTGTCAGTCCAAATATGTTTTGTAAATCCAGAAACTAGTTTTTCATCAGTATCTGGATTAAAAACCTCATAGGAAAAAGTTATTCGGCGGCTCAGGTTTTCTTCAATGCAAGTGTGAACTTTAACTTTTTCTCCATATGATAGGCTACCAACATAACGCACGCCGATTTCAGTTACTGGCATTCGATAGCCAGCGGCTTCCAAATCGGCATAGTTGCTGCCCAAATCCCGTACCAATTGGCTGCGTCCTTCTTCGAAGTAAACCAAATAAGCCGAGTGATGAACAACGCCCATGGCATCAGTTTCCGCATAGCGCACGTGAAACTCGGTTTCCATAGCCTTTGTGTCAGAATTCTGCATTTCCCTATTCTAGCTGCTTAGGACTATTTGCATGAAATGATTTAAATCTTCAATGTTCATGCAAGGCCGCAAACTCGTCGATATTATGTGAAACAGTAGCTAGCCTTTATGCCGGCTATCTTTAATCGAATTTGAATTCTCGTACGTAATAATATGTGTGCTAAAGGGCCTTGATAAGATAGGATCGCAAAAAACGCAGAATAAAACTAATGCGATATATTACCGCCACAGCCTTTGCTTCTATATGTCTGGTGTCCAATGCATTTGGCCAGCTAGATGCACTCGAGCGTCTTGAAGAAATCCAGCGAGAACTAGACAGAGACCTGGAAAATCTTCACCAATTAGAAAGCGAGTATGGACGACTGGATCGCAGAATGTTGGAGCCACTGGATCAGTTCAGCCGCTCTCTGATTGAAAATGAGCGTTTTACTGAAGCACACGATATTCTAGATCAAGCTATTCAGATTATTCGCATAAGTGAAGGGCTTTATTCTCATTCCCAATTCCCTTTCCTAATTCGTCATATAGAAAACTATGTCAATCGCGGCGACTGGGTTAGTGCTCGCGAAGAGATGCAGCATTTAGATTGGTTAATAAAACGCGGGGATAATGAAATTAATGAAGAGTTGGTAGCGACAACACTCGATCTCATTGATATTCATCTATGGGGTGTGGCCGATGATTTTGTTGCCAATCAAAGCGACCACTTCAGGAAAGCAGAAAACCTTACCAATTTCGTAGGCCGTGTGGCCCAATTTAATTACGAACCCGGAGATGTCCGTATTCCGGCAATCATGTATAAGAAAGTCGTGCAAATGTATTTGCAGGCAGTTGCAGTAGAAGCTTGGGGGCAGACTGGCCTTTCACTTAGAAGTTATTCGAATACTGGTTACGCAATATCACGGAGTGATGCTCGAACTTCACTTTACTATAGTGGTTTACGATCTCTAACTGCCATTCGGGATTTTTATATGCAAAGAGAAAACCCTGACCTTGAAGGAGCTGCAATTGGTTACTTCTATCTTGGCGATTGGGAAGTGCTATTTGACAACCCCGATGCTGCCAGTCGTGCTTATGAACAGGGCCACAATCTTCTGACAGCAGTAGGAAAATCGGAGGAAATCAATCTATACACCAGCCAGCCGCAAATGTTGCCTTTGACTGAATTTCACGGTTCTCTAGAAACTGCACTCGCCGCTCGCCAAAATGCGATGAATGTCGATGGCGAAGGAAGCAGTACAAGTTTCACGTTTAAACAATGGTCTTCTCAGTTTCCAAAAACTATTGCCCCCATTGATTACGACACAAGAGAAGCAGGCTTGGAAGAAGTTGAATATGCGATTTTTTCATTTAACCTTCTGGGACTAAAACAGGTCAGACATTGGTATCGTGGCCGTCTCAAGAAAAATGTCAGTTCGCCACAAAATCTCGAATTGATTAATCAGAAAATAACCCGTTCAGTCGATTGGCTAGAGCTTACTGAATCAATAAGAGACTTACACTACCGACCTAAACTCATTAATGGTGAAGCACAGACTGTAAGTGCGACTTTGTACTTTCAGCTTGCCGATCAATAAATCTCTGATAAATCTTAAGAGAACATAGATTCATGATTACGCATATAAAAGGTTTAATACCAACGATCATTAATTCACTGGGCTTAATTCTATTTGCCGGAATCCTGGTGGCTTGTTCACCAAGTGAAAACACAAACACTGGCCTGTCAGAACAATCACTGCCAGTTGTAGATGTAATTTTCGTGGGTGACAACATAGTTACCATGGATGAAAACGAAGCTACTGCAGTTGCTGTTGCTGGCGACAGAATAGTGGCAGTTGGAAATCGCGACGAAGTAATCGCAATGCGGGGAAGCTCAACACGGCTGGTTGAATTGGGTTCCCAAGCACTGCTTCCTGGATTCATTGATGCCCACGGTCACTTTGGTGGAGTGGCTACTTATTCTGCTCTTCTAGATTTATCTTCTCCTCCGGTTGGCTCAATGGAAGACATAGATGACATAGTGGCTGCAATTAGAAACTGGATTGAGACAAACAATATTCCTGCAGGGCAGCTTGTTTATGGCATTGGCTATGACGACTCTTTGCTTGCTGAGCTTCGTCATCCCAATCGTGATGATCTTGATAGAGCATCCATTACTCATCCTATAGTGATCCGCCATGTGTCGGGACATCTGTCTTCTTCAAATTCGCTTGCGCTCGCAACCTATGGCGTAAATTCCTCTACGGAAAATCCCCCTGGGGGAATCGTGCGTCGCCAACTCGGCACCAATGAGCCAGATGGAGTGATGGAAGAGACTGCGATGGGCTTGCTGCCTGGAACCGGTTCTATGGTAGACGAAGAAATGGGCTGGCGCTTACGTAGGGAAGCAGCGGAGATCTATGCTGGTTATGGGATTACTACCATTCAGGAAAGCAATGTCAGTACTGACTATGTCGATGCCCTAAAACAACAGGCCATGGAAGAACCATTCGCGGTGGACATTGTTACTTACATAATGGGAAATCCGCTTTCCGATGAGGCGCTTGCTGAAGTAAATCACGATATTGATTACACCGGTGGTGTTCGTATCGGAGGGGTGAAATTTACTCTCGATGGAAGCCCACAAGGCCGCACTGCTTGGGTGTCACGCGCTTATAATGAAGGTCCACCCGGAGTTGATCCTGATTATGTGGCTTATCCCAGCTACGATCCCAATGCCTATCGAGAGCGAATAGATCGCTTGCTAGAGCGAGGAGTTCCAGTGTTAGCCCACGCCAATGGCGATGAGGCAATCGAGTTAATGATTGACGGAATAGATGACGCGCTGGAAGGGGAAGAAATTCCTGATCATCGGTCTGTAATTATTCACGCGCAATTAATTCGCCCAGATCAGTTAGATCGAGTGAAAGAATTGGGTATTGTTCCTTCTTATTACGCAGCTCATCCATTTTTTTGGGGAGACTGGCATCGCTTAAGTTTTGGCGACGATAGGGCCAGTTTTATTAGTCCGGTTAAGGCAACACTGGATAGAGAGATTCCTTTTACAGTGCATAATGATGCACCTATTGTGCCCCCAGACATCATGCGTCTGGTCTCAATTACCGTTAATCGTTTAACTCGATCTGGATATGTATTGGGGCCGGATCAGCGCCCTACAGTTTTAGAGGCTTTGTATGCGGTAACTCAAGGCGCAGCTTACCAGTACTTCGAAGAAGATGAGAAAGGCAGTATCACTGTCGGCAAGCGAGCTGATTTTGTAATTCTGGAAGAAAACCCATTAACCATTGATCCTTTGCAATTGGAGCACGTTGCCATCGTCGAAACTTTTGCTCGTGGTGAATCGGTATATCAGAATTCTGAATTTAATTAACAAAGAAAAGATATAAGAAGATGGAGTAAGGCATGAAAGTCGCATTCATAGGTTTGGGTGTTATGGGCTATCCCATGGCAGGACACGTTAAGAACGCAGGAATTGATGTCTGTGTATACAATCGCACCGCAGCAAAGGCTGAGCAGTGGGTGGCTGAATATGAGGGAGACATGGCACTTACGCCTGTAGAAGCTGCTGCTGATTGCAATATTGTGTTGGTATGTGTTGGCAATGACAACGATGTCCGAGAAGTAACCACCGGCGCTAGTGGTGTGTTGAATGGAATGATAGAAGGTTCAATTCTTGTGGACCATACAACAGCATCAGCAGCCCTAGCCAGAGAGCTATATGGAGAAGCCAAAAATCGTGGTGTGCAGTTTTTAGACGCTCCTGTGTCCGGCGGCCAGGCAGGTGCAGAAAATGGTGCGCTGACGGTAATGATTGGTGGTGATGAATCCACTTATATTGCAGCGAAACCTGTAATCGATACCTATTCCAAATTTAATAAACTGCTAGGTGTTGCAGGTAATGGTCAACTGGCAAAAGCGGCAAATCAAATTTGTATCGCAGGTGTAGTTGAAGGTTTGGCTGAAGCCCTAAATTTTGCCACTAAAGCAGGCTTGAATGGTGAGGACTTAATCGAAACCATTTCCAAAGGCGCTGCGGGTTCTTGGCAAATGGAGAATCGCTATCAAACTATGCTTGATGACGAATATGAATTTGGATTTGCAGTCGATTGGATGCGCAAAGATTTAGGGATTGCAAAAGAAGAGGCCGCAAGAAATGGTGTCGATATGCCGTTGGTGGACATGGTTGATAGCTTCTACGAAGAAGTTCAGGGCATGGGAGGAGGTCGGTGGGATACTTCTAGTTTACTGACTCGATACACTCGCCGTTAGATGTTCTTAATCGTTCAATTCAAGGCCTCCCGATTGGGAGGCCTTTGTGCTTGGAAAAATTTTATCTCCAAAAGGTCTCGTATTGGTCGCAATTCCTTGGCTTTCTATTGATTATTCATTCTTAACCAACTACCTTACGGGGTCAGCTCGAATAACCCATGGGGGTCGATAATGAAAGGCATAAAATTACTTATATTGTCTGCACTTACAGCTATGACTGGGATAGTGACGGCGCAATCAAATTATGAAGCACCGCGCACAGAATGGGGTCAACCAGACTTACAGGGTGTTTGGAATTTTTCTTCCGATGTGCCAATGCAGCGTCCAGAGCGCTATGGCAGTCAAGCATTTTTAACTGACGAAGAAATTCAGGAGCGCCGTGATCAGATTATGGCTCAGCGCCGCGCTGCGGATGAAGCGGCTGCACGTTTGAATATAGATCCAGATGCTCCTGAAGAGACATCAAACCCTGGGGGCTACAACGATTTCTGGTTTGAAACGGCTGGCTTGGGCGATGTAGTTCGCACCTCACATATTGTTTATCCAGAAGATGGCAGACAACCAAGCTATGTTGAAGGTGCCAACATTCAATTTGGTGGCCTAGGCCCTGATGTACCGGGTGAAAGGCCGGTACGCTATGTAGTTGGTGGGATTGACAAAAATGGACCAGAAGATCGAGGTTTATCAGAGCGTTGCATTGTTGGATTTAACTCTGGCCCTCCTTTTGTGCCGAGTTTGTATAACAACAATATGCAGATAATTCAAAATAAAGAGACTGCGGTCATATTCACCGAAATGATTCATGATGCGCGAATTGTTCCTCTAGTTGATAAACCTGCTCTTAGTGATGATATTCGGTTATGGTCTGGTGACTCTCGCGGTTATTGGGATGGTGACACGCTTGTTGTAGAAACCAAAAATTTCAATGGTTATCGTCAATCTTTTGGAGCAGCTGGGAATAACTATAATGCTTCTCTGACTGAAAAATTTACTCGCGTTTCTTATGACCAAGTTGACTACGAATTCACCATCGACGATCCGTCAACTTTTACCGACAAGATTACTGCTGTTGTTCCCATGATTAAGATGGCAGGACAGATTTATGAGTATGCTTGCCATGAAGGTAACTACGGTATGATCAATACTCTGCGGGGTGCTCGAGTGGAAGATGAGCTAATTGCCGAAGGTGTAGACATAGGCGAAAGAGATTAATCCGGAGCAGCTCGCAATGGCTGCCTTTATCTAAGATTAAAAGACACTTAATAAAATTGAATTAAGGTTTATCAATGAAAACTACAGTACAAAAACTACTAACAATTATTTGTGTGGTCTTACTTGCTGGATCCGTCAACGCGCAAGTTCTTGATGAATTTCCGCGCACTCCAGATGGTAAACCAGATTTTAGTGGTATCTGGCAAGCAATGACTAATGCGCATTATGATATTGAGCCTCATGCTGCTGCCTATGGCCCTTATCCACGGGAGATGGGTGCTCTTTCTGCTAAGCCAGCAGACCTCGGTATCGTTGAGGGTGGACGCATTCCCTACAACGAACAGGCACGCAGAGTGGCTGATCAGAATCGTGTCGATGCTATTACTAAAGATCCATTGGCAAAATGCTTTATGCCGGGCATTCCACGAGCAAATTATCTGCCTTTCCCTTTCCAGATCGTCCAATCTAGTGACGTGATCCTGGTCGCTTATGAATTCGCCGAATCAAATCGCATCGTATATGTTGATCAGCCTGAAATTGTCTCGCAAGTAGATGCTTGGATGGGCCATTCCAATGCCCATTGGGAAGGCGATACATTGGTTGTTAGAGTAACCGGTCAGATGCCAGATACCTGGTTCGATCGAGTTGGTAATCACCACAGCTTCGAAATGGTAGTGGAAGAAAGATGGACTCCAGCCGGACCTAATCATGTTAACTACTCAGCAACGATTACTGATCCTAATACTTTTACTCAACCATGGACGATTAGCTTCCCGCTCTATCGCCATGTACGCGACAACATGCAATTGCTTGAATTCAAGTGCGTAGAATTCGCGGAAGAGTACATGTATGGAGAGTGGCGTAGAGAAGGCACTCCAATCGGCAATCCGCCACAATAAACTTTCTTTTCTGTATTAAAGAACCCGGTCACGACATTGATCGGGTTTTTTGTTGCCATAAATTCTAAAATTAGAAAAATAGAGTAACTAGACATTGCCTGCTTTACACTGCATCTTCAAATTTTTAGATGGTTTCCAGAGGGGGTATCATGAAATCGCTTTGTCTGCTTCGGTTTCTGTTTTCCAGTTTGCTTTTGGTCTTTGCGCATTCTATTGGGATCGCCCAGGAATTTCGTGATACACCATTCTATGTCGAAGGAATAACTTACGACTCTGCCATTCCGCGGCCAGAGTTGATAATTGGACACCCTTTAGGTCACCGTATTGCTCGTAATGACTTATTAGTGCAATACATGCTTACCATTGCAGAAATCTCAGATCGTATTACAGTCGAAACAATTGCTCACACCCATGAAGGCAGACCTATCTTGGCGCTCACTATTACAGCGCCAGAGAATCACAACCGCATTGATGAAATAAAAGCAGCCCATCTTGCACTAAACGATCCTGAAAGCGATCAAGAAGTTGCTGCGGATATGCCTGTGGTTACCTGGTTGAACTATGGAGTCCATGGTGCGGAAGTGAGTTCAACTGATTCTTCAATGGCTGTCGCTTATCACCTTGCAGCGGCGCAAGGTTCAGCGATAGAAGAAACCTTAAGCAACAGCGTAATAATTTTGATTGCCGTTTTTAATCCCGATGGCAACAGTCGCATGTCCGCCTGGAATCACATGCATGGTGCCTATGTACCGGTGACTGATCCTGCCCATCGTCTCCACAATACATTTTGGCCAGGGGGAAGAACTAATCACTATTGGTTCGATCTCAATCGACAGTGGTTAATGATGCAACATCCGGAACCAAGAGGCTGGGTAGCAAAATTTCACGAATGGCGTCCAAATATTACAACGGATTACCACGAAATGGGGCCGGACAGTACTTATTATTTTCATCCTGGCGACCCAGAACGTACTTTTCCTTACATACCAGATAATTCAATGGAGTTGTTAGATCGAGTTTCCGATAGGCCGCGCTCATTTTTAGATAGTGAGCAGCGTCTCTATTTTCATGAAGAGGGCTTCGATAACTACTACATTGGAAAAGGATCTACTTATCCTCATATGCACGCCTCCATGGGAATGCTTTTTGAACAAGCGAGTTCGGAAGGTTTGCTCGAGACCGCTCATGGGATTCTTTCTTTTCGAGACAATATTCGAACGCAATATCGGACTTCATTGGAGATGATTCGCGCTGGCTTAGAAATGCGTCAAGAGCTTCTGCAATTCCAGCGCGATTTTTCCCGAGAGAGTCTTGAGCTAGCTAACGAAGATGAAGTAAAAGGCTACGTATTCTCAGTGGCTGGCGATACCGCTCGGGCGTTTCATGCAATCGATATTCTGAATCGTCATCAAATTCAAGTTAATAGATTGAATGAATCTATTATTGTTGATGATTTCGAATACAGCAGTAACGATTCCTACGTTGTACTGACTACTCAAGCTCAATATCGCATGGTGAAAGCGCTGTTCGAAAAAATCACCACTTTTGAAGATAATACTTTCTACGATGTGTCTGCTTGGACGCTGCCCTTAGCTTTTGACTTTGATTACTCGCCTTTGGAAAGCAGAGACATTCGTGGTTCAACTATAGGTGATTTAGTTGCAGCTGAATTTCCAGTTGCTTCGACACCAGATCGTGCAGAATTTGCCTACCTGTTCTCCTGGTCGAACTATTATGCACCCCGTGCTTTATACCGCTTGTTAGATGCCGGTGTTCTGCCAAAGTACGCAATGCAATCCATTGTTCTCGATACAACAAGAGGCAGAGCCGAATTAGGCCGTGGTGCAATACTTATACCTCTCGGTTGGCAAGGTGGCGATCTCAACGATGATGAAATTTATGAGTTAGTTTCAACCATCGCCGCTGAAGATGGAGTCGAGATTCATTCCATCAATACGGGACGCACGCAGCAAGTAGGGATGGATTTAGGTAGCAGAAACTTTGAGTCAATAACCAAGCCGAAAGTATTATTACTAGTTGGAGAAGGTATTTCAGCATACGACGCTGGTGAAGTATGGCATCAACTGGATGCGCGAATGGATATGCCATTATTTATGTATGACAAACGTAATCTTGGGTCCCTAAATCTTGATGACTATACTCATCTCATTCTAGTTGGTGGCGGACATGGAGACCTCAATGACCGAAGGTCCCAGATAAATTCTTGGATTCGAGAAGGTGGCACATTAGTCGGAATTCGCCAGGGTGCGAGCTGGGCGTATGACAACATTCTTTATCGAGATGAAGACGATGTTGAAGAGTCGTCCAGTGGAGTCGAGCCTGAGAGATTCGATTATGGCAATAAGGATGACATCGAAGCGCAAGATATTATTGGCGGTTCAATACTTGCAGGCGATCTCGATATTACTCACCCGATTGGATTTGGCATTACCAACAGATCTATTGCCAGTTTGCGTAATACCCTGATTGCGTTCGATCGGCCTGAAAATCCTTGGGCCACAGTCATAGAAATTCCAGAGAACGCCTTGCTTTCGGGTTTTGCTTCTGATGAAAATCAGGCAAATCTCGCAGGCAAAGCTTCAGTTATCGCCGAGCGTCATGGTCAGGGTAGTGTGATTCTATTTGCTGACAATCCAAACTTCCGAGCTTACTTCTTTGGTACTAATAAGCTCTTTATGAACAGTTTGTTTTTTTCGAAAGGATTTGTAAGACCCAGATAATTTAAATCAAAGTGCGGTCTTAGTCGTCTTGAAAACTAGTGAACTGGTCTAGTGTTTTGCGAGAAATATCTGGTACTCGTGCATTTTTTTCGGGATAGCCAACTACCAGGATCATAATTGGTCTTTCGGTATTAGGGCGATTCAGAATTTTGTTTAAAAATTTCATCGGGGCAGGTGTGTGGGTCAGGGTTGCTAAACCTGCATTGTGTAATGCGGCGATTAGTAAACCAGTAGCAATGCCTACCGATTCTGCCACATAATAGTTTTTTAGCTTTTGTCCATTCTCGTCGACCTCATACTTCTGTCCAAAGATAACAATGAGACAGGGTGCTGTTTCAAGGAACGGTTTATTAGCATCAGTTCCTAATGGAGATAAGGCATCGAGCCAGTCTTGCGGCGCTCGAGAAGTATAGAATTCCCGCTCTTCCTCTTCCGCGCCTTCTCGAATTTCTTTTTTCTTTTTGGCATCTCTCACTACAGCAAAGTGCCAGGGTTGTCGATTTGCACCACTGGGTGCGGAATTCGCAGCTAGCAAGCATTGTTCAATTAACTCGCGAGGTACAGGCTTGTCAGAGTAATCCCGGACGGATCGTCTCTTTTGTAGCAATTCGTTAAGTGCTTTTGCGCGCTCAAACATTTCTGATTCTTCCAACAGAGTGAAATCTAGTGGGATAGTTTTAAACGAATTCTCTTCCATAGGTAGCCTGGCTCATATTGAAAAGCTGATTAGACCTTATCAAAGGAAAATGACGCAAGTGATAGCTGGAGGAGACTGGAGATGGTTAGGGATATTTTCGTCATGATTGGAGTAGAGCTCAGTGACAAAAATAGCTAGTCTTACCCCTCCCGGCGGTGCAAGAAAGGGATACTGCACTGTGAAAACAAACTAAATTTACAACCAGTCGAGATGAGCTATGAAAAGATCGTTTATTCTTCTTATTTCTATTGCCATTGCAGTTTTGTCCAGTTTGAGCCTAGCGCAAGATGATTTCGAATTTTGGCCGAATCCAGATTACGATCCTTCGATTCCCAGTTTTGAGGAAGTGCTTGGATACAAACCGGGAGAACGAATTACCTGGCATCGCGACGCCATTAGATATTTTGAAACCTTAGCAGAAGCCGCTCCAGATCGGATTACTATAACTGAATATGCTCGTAGCTGGCAGAACCGTGAACTGATTTATGCTGTTGTTTCTACTCCTGAAAACATTCGCAATCTGGATGCAATTAAGGAAGGAATGCAGCGCTTAGCAGATCCCACTGCGACTGATGAAGAAGAGGCAGCAGTAATCATTGCAGATCAGCCTGCAGTTACCTGGCTATCTTATGGCGTACATGGCAACGAAATTTCCTCTACCGATGCTGCAATGCTTACTGCCTATCATTTGCTGGCATCTAGAGGAGATAGCAGAGTCGCCGAAATTATGCGCGATACAGTGGTAGTTATCGATCCAATGCAAAATCCGGATGGAAGAGATCGATTTATACATCAATTTACAACTGCGGAAGGATTGGTACCCGATTCCGATCGTTTTTCTGCGGAGCACGACGAGCCTTGGCCAGGCGGCCGCACCAATCATTATTTATTTGATATGAATCGTGACTGGTTTATTCAAACTCAGCCGGAAACGATTGGCAGAACCGCTGCAATGCTGGAGTTTTATCCAGTTGCTTATGTTGATGCTCATGAGATGGGGTCAGACGGTACTTACTTCTTCGCGCCGGAAGCAATTCCCTACAATCCCCACCTGGCAGAAGATCAAAGAGCAAGTCTGCAACTATTCGGTAGAACTAATGCGCGTTGGTTTGATGAATTTGGCATAGATTATTTTACACGAGAAATTTACGACGCTTTCTATCCGGGTTACGGTGCAAGCTGGCCATCATACTTTGGCAGTATCGCCATGACTTATGAGCAGGCTTCAGCGCGCGGACTGGTATTTCGACAATACGATGGCAACCTTCTCACCTATGAGTACACCGTAAGAAACCATTTTGTGACTTCTTTAGGAACTGCAGAAACGGTTCAGGTCAACCGGGAAAAATTCCTAACCGATTTTTATAGCTATCGGGTGAGTGCAATCGAAGAAGGTCAGGAAGAAGATGTACGTGCCTATATCATTCCTACACAAAATGATCAGGCTGCAGCAAATAAACTGGCAGGATTATTAAGTCGTCAGGATATAAAGGTGAATCGAGCGCTGGAATCATTCGATGTCTGTGGTGAGAACTATGAGGCAGGCTCCTATGTTATTCGTACTGATCAACCCGCGAAAAGATTTATCCGCACTTTGTTAGATGTGAATGTGCCTCTGGAAGAAAGTTTTCTAGAAGAGCAGGAACGACGTCGTTCAGAGAACTTACCGGACGAGATTTACGATGTTACTGCTTGGTCTTTACCACTAATGTTTAACATCGAAGCTAATACTTGTAGTAGATCCCCTTCTGCTGATTTTGAGTTAGTCGGCACAGACTTGTTTCAGCCCGGAGTAGTTTCGAGCGGGCGTGCTAGCGTTGCCTATATTGTGCCATGGGGTGAAGCGACGGCAGTTCGATTCTTAAGTCATGCGCTTCGACGAGGACTAAAAGTTAAAAGCAACGACAAGGGGTTTACTAATGAGGGAAATCAATATCCTGCCGGTACATTAATTCTCGATGTAGCAGATAATCCTGACAATTTGTTTGAAGTTGTTACTGAACTCGCAGCCAGTACAGGCGCAAATGTAGTATCCGTTAACGATAGTTGGGTTACCGATGGCCCGAGTTTCGGCAGTGCCAATGTGGTTCGATTCAATACGCCCAAAGTCGCGATAGCGTGGGATGAGCCAACTGCATCATACAGTGCAGGCAATACTAGGTTCGTCATCGAAAGACAGTTTGATTTTCCTGTAACTCCAATTCGTGTTGATCGACTTCGTAACGCCAATTTAAACCGTTACCAAGTTTTAATCTTGCCTCTATCTCAGGGAAGTTATGAATCTGCCCTCGGCAATGCTGGCATTGAGAATATTCGTAATTGGGTTTTTCAAGGAGGTGTTTTAATCGCATTGGGCAACGCAACACGTTTCGTTGCCGATCCTGACGTAGACTTACTTTCGGTACGAAGGGAGCGGGCTGTAGTAGAAGTGGACGAAGGCTCGAAAGAAGAAGATGAAGAAACCACTGTGGAAGGACGTTATCTAACAGAGTTGGAAGAATGGGAAGACTCCATTGTGGCGTTGGAGGATGATCCAGACAATGTTGCCGGCGTCATAGTTCGTGCTGATGTTCATTCAGAACATTGGTTAAGTGCCGGTGTTGCTCCAGTGTTGAACGTACTGATTCGCGGCACAGATGTTTATACGCCGATACGTATCAACGATGGAGTTAATGTTGCTCGTTTTCAGGGGCCTGATGACCTGTTAGCAAGTGGCTATATTTGGGATGAGAATCGTCGGCAGCTCGCCTACAAACCATTCGTTATTCAGGAATCAAGGGGAGCAGGGGAAGTCATCGCTTTTACCCAAGATCCAACGGTGAGAGCTTATCTTGATGGACTAAACGTCATTTTGATGAATGCTATATTCCGAGGATCGGCTCATGCGAGACCTATTCGATAAGTAGCAAAAAAGAGGAAGTCATACTCCTCTCTATATCCAAGTGTTTACGGGAGATATCGATACCGCCCGCTGGTACCACTTAAACTATTAGTTAGTCTGCAGAGTTTTTAATTTGCATGACCTCATTGGGATCGCCGCGGAAGATAATGTAGCTGATTGTGTCGCTAGTTATTTCATGCCAACCGTGAGGCATGCCTTTTGGAATAATGGCAATATCTCCTACTTCTACCTTCTGTAGAACTCCGTCTTTGATTTCGCCTCTTAACATTGAACCAAGCAGATTACTGTTTGTTTCAGTGGGATCAACAAATCCCCCGCCGGTAACCATAGTACCTTCGCCGGCGACGATGTAATAAATTTCATCGAGATCAACGTGGGCAATTCCAGTTTCAACCTCGCTTGGTTCAACCTTGCTGCGCTGTACAACAGAAACCCCCAAATATTCTTCGCCCACATCGACATGTCTCACGACAATGTCGCTCACGGTTCTTCCTTCGGAAAGATTCGTTAATCCCTTTAGTAAGGTTTCATTAACTTCATCTTTAGGAATTACGAATGAACCACCACCGTGATCATCTGCATTGACAGTTGATAATAGAAAACTAGTTACAATCAGGCTTATTGCTTTTTTCATAACCCCTCCTGAGGAGATTACATGTCAGCTTGTATTTCGGCAGCGATTCTTTCCACGTCGTCGAGCACTCTCAATAAGTTACCACTCCATAATTTTGCGATTTGTTCTTCAGTATAACCGCGTCTTACGAGTTCTAAGGTAACGTTAAATGTTTCAGAAGCGTCATTCCATCCTTCGATTCCGCCGCCACCATCAAAGTCTGAACTGATTCCAACATGATCGAGCCCGATTAGCTCGACTATATAATCCACATGGTCAATAAAGTCTGAAACTGTTGCCACTGGGGCTAATGCATCATCATTTCCATCGGCAAGAAAGCTTCTTCGAGCTTCATTTACATAGCTGTGAAATGCAGTGGCTTGAACAACACCATTATTATCACGAATCGCATAGAGCATTTCATCATCCAGGTTTCGAGTATGATTTGTGAGCGATCGAGCAGATGAATGGGAAGCGATAACCGGTGCTCTGGTTAGTTCAATACTTTGCATAATGGATTCTTTGGAAGGATGAGACACATCAATCATGATACCCAGGCGATTCATTTCAGCAATTGCCTGTCTTCCCATCTCACTCAATCCGCCGTGTAAGTAGTCATTTGTAGGTTCGCCTGTTTGAGAGTCTGAAAATTGACTATGACCATTATGGGCTAGCGACATATAACGACCACCACGATTATAAAATTCTTCGATGCGTGCCATATCTGTACCAATGGGATATGCATTTTCGATACCTATCATTGCTACTTTCTTACCTGATGATGCTATGCGTCTAACCTCTGCGGACGTATAGGCGAGTTCAATCCGATCCGGTGCTATCTCTTCTGCCAGTCGATGAATGGCATCAAATTTGTCGATGGCATTTGCATAGGCAGCAGCATATCCTTCTTCATCCAGAGGTCCCTGGCCGGTATAGACAATAAACCAGGCGACATCGAGACCACCGGATTCCATTTTTGGAAGATTTACCTGGGTATCTAAATCCTGGGTATAGTTATTAGTTGCGGTGAAATTTGAAGTGTTGATATCAGCGTGGGTATCTAGGGTTATGACTCGATCATGTATACCCCTTGCTCGTACTATTAGTTCTTCTTCAGTTTCAACCGCAGGAGCTGGGGTTGATTGGAAAGAATTCGTGGCTTCGTTGCTATCTCCACTGCATGCAATAAATAAGCAAAGCAGCAGAAAAATTGGAATTTGTTTTAGATCTACTAAATGTTTCATAGTAGGTGGACCTGGTTTTGTCTAATTCGTTGATGTCGAATAAAAACGAGTTTCGCCTCGCAGAGATTAGAATTTAGCACTTCGGCATTGCTAAAAACAGCATTCAAACATGGATGAAAAGCGGGCTTCGCTGATCCTGCTGATATAACCTAATGAGCAAATATTTCCTCTGATCCCACCAAAAGTGAGCCTCAAGACGCTAGAATAGGGGCTTTCCGCAGTTGCTACCAGTGTCTTGGCTGGAATACCATGTACCCAATAGCTATTAACCTAGATTCAGTAGTGAGAAATATGATGAGTAGTTACGGTTTTGTCAGTCGGTCTTTGTATCAATCGAGCAAGGCCCTGGTTTTAATCCTAAGTTTCATATTGATTTCTGTTTCCTTTTCTGAAGGCGGACGTACTCCAGTACGTGCCAAGAACGGAATGGTTTCCAGTGCTTCAAGGATAGCTTCTGAAGTTGGAGTTGAAGCATTAAAGCAAGGAGGTAATGCGGTTGATGCTGCAGTAGCTACTGCTTTTGCATTGGCGGTTACATGGCCAAGCGCTGGCAACATCGGTGGTGGTGGCTTTATGGTTTACCATGGTGACGATGGGCATGCCACGACATTCGACTTCCGCGAAAAAGCACCGCTGGCAGCAACGGAAGAAATGTATCTCGGCTTAGATGGTCGAGTAGTAAACAATTCAAATCACATTGGTATGTTGGCGATCGGTGTGCCGGGCACGGTGGCAGGTCTCTATAAGGCTCATCAAGAATTGGGTTCACTACCTTGGGAAGATCTCGTCGCTCCAGCAGTGGCGTTGGCGCGAGATGGCATCTCTATTACCTATTCATTGCAGACTGGCTTTGCTCAAAGTGCCAATCGATTCCGCCAGTATCCTTCATCGGCAGAGAAATTCTTCCGCGCGGACGGTTCTTTTTATGAGCTCGATGATATTTGGGTACAACCAGATCTTGCTCATACATTAGAGCTAATTCAGAACAACGGCAGGGATGGTTTTTATAAAGGACCAAATGCCAAAAAGCTTTCTGATTTTATGGCAGCGAATGGTGGGTTGATTACTGAAGAAGACCTAGAGATCTATGAGGCAGTTGAGCGGGAACCTATCCGAAGCACTTACCGTGGCTATGAAATTGTAAGTATGCCGCCTCCGTCTTCTGGTGGAGTAGTGCTTACGCAAATGCTCAATATTCTGGAAGGATACGACTTAGCATCTCTTGGTCATAATTCAGCTGACTATATGCATGTGTTGACTGAAACCATGCGAAGAGCTTATGCAGATCGCGCAGAACATTTAGGTGATCCTGACTTTAACGAATCTATGCCGCTTGATCGACTTATGGATAAGGACTACGCAACTGGATTACGTGCTTCGATAGATATGAATGAAAAGTCAGAGAGTTCCCCGTCTGAATTTGCTCAAGCTTATGAGAGTGAGGAAACTACGCACTTCTCAGTTGTTGATAAAGAAGGGAACATGGTGAGCCTTACTTACACATTAGAATTTGGTTATGGCTCAGCCATTGTGGCAGAAGGCGGTGGGTATCTGCTCAATAATGAGCTTGGCGACTTTAATGCAGTGCCAGGTCTCACAGATATAAGAGGCAACATTGGAACTGCTCCCAATCTTGTCGCAGCGGAAAAGCGCCCTCTTTCTTCCATGACGCCAACTATTGTGGCGCTAAACGGCAGGCCGCTTTTCGCAACTGGAAGCCCTGGTGGAAAGACCATTATTAATACAGTCATGCAAACTATTCTTAATATTATCGACCATGACTTTAATATTGCTGAATCGATTGAAGCGCCGCGTATACATCACCAATGGCTACCGGATTCCACCAGCATCGAGTCAAGCGGATTTTCTCCAGACACGCTTCGACTTTACGAAAATAAGGGGCATATAATCCGCGAAAGAAGCTCACAAGGAGCCGCGATGGGAGTGTACTTTAATCGTGAAGAAGGATTGTTTGAAGGATCGGCGGATTCTCGTCGCGGTGATGGAGCGGCGGTAGGTTACTAAATAAATCAGTGAGGCAGAAAATGAAAACGATAACACTTTGCCTGTTTCTTCTATTTATTAGTTCTTCAGCATTTGCTGCTGACGATCTTGAAACTGTGAAGCAGCGATTTATTGGCGACTGGGAATTAGCCAGTTATTACACGTTTCCTGCAGACGGTGACGCAATGGAAATGGGCTATATCGGTCGATTAAGTTACGATCGCTTTGGTAATATGGCTGGCCTAGGTATGCCGAAAGATTTGCCGGAGCGTCAGAGAGAATCCAGTGAACGTTTAATGCAAGGCTTTGCTTATTGGGGTCCAGTAAGTTGGGATCTTGATCGCGGTGTCGTTATTCACCACGTCCAAGGTTCGCCCATGGTGCCGCAATGGGTAGGTGGTGAAAATATCCGCTATTTTGAGTTTGAAGGTGAGAATATCCTTAAGTTGTCTTTGCGAGATGGCAACGGACGTACTACCGGCACACTCACCTGGCATCGATTGAAATAGTAGTCAGGGTTTCACTTTTTAGTTAATTAATTCCTCGAAATCTACCCAGGGAGTTGGTTGCCCGTGAATGGGAACGATTGTTTCCACGTCTAATCCTAAGCGTTGCACGTGATTGTAGAGTGTGCGGTTTTCACGGCTGGCCTCTGCAGGTAAATCATTAGTAATAGCGTCAAAGAGATCTGCTTCTATCAGTATTCTTTCTTCCGGAAGGTAAGCAACTAGCATGCCTTCAACATGAGGGGAGGGATGAACATAAGATATCTGCATTATCCTTTCGCCATCGGTTAATACATAATTTTCTCGAACTGTTTCATATTGATATCCCTCGGCGAGTTCTGTCGGTGGCCATAAGCTCACCATGTCCGGGTCCAGAGTACGTTGGGAATAATTCAAGACATCGTTAGTGTAAAAATCATGGTTTTTCCAATGAGTAATGATTGTGGCACCGATATGCATATAGGTGCGTAATCCTCCAACGTGGTCATGGTGCTGATGAGTATTAACTACAAATCGTATCGGTTTGTCAGGAATGCGTTCGACGATTTCATCGATGACTGCCAGGTTCCTCGATTCATAGAGAGGAGCTTCAACAACAGCAATGTAGTCTTCGAATTCGACAACAACACTGTTGTGAGAACCACCACCATAGAGAAAAACTCCGTCTGCTAGAGTTTCAACTACGACGTTTTCGGCGAAATCTGCGTTACGCACACTTGCCGGCACTGCGACTTCGCCGGGACATTCATTGGCAATAATATTAGCTTGTCTGCCACCAAACGCATTATGACCTGCATTTATACTTTGCGCCTGGTAGTTATCATCCCAGCCAGTGTGATGGTGCCAGTTAGTTGGGAAGCGGATACCTTCACCGATATCGATGTAATCCCCATTGGAAAATTCGTGTTCGTAATTGGTATCACCAATTACTGAATCTGGTACCCACGTGTGGATGCGCTGCAATAAGTTTTCAGAATTTATCGTGGCATCGACTCGATATTTATCCATAACAGTTATGGATACTATGGTAACTTTTTCCGGATTTACCGTGGCACCATCACGGCCCATTTCACCCAGTTCCCAGCGCCAGGTTGCAACAGGATTAGCGCCAGGAAGACGTGCCGCCTTTAAGAATCCATGAGGGGTTAACCACATGTCCAGCTGCCAGCGTTCTGCATCAACGGGGCGAGCGGCAATTGTTTCACCATTATTGCCATCCTGATGCCAGGCATATTGACCATTCAGACTGAAAACTTGCCGTTCTTCCTGCTGGATTGGTGTTCCACCGTACCAACCGAGACCGTATTTCCAGGAGGCAGGATTGTTACCTGGGTCGCGATCAAAAGTTTCCACCATGCGCACATTGTCGAAGTCGATTACTCGGGAGTAATTTCGCAGAGGTTCGCCACGTGGCCAGTCCACTTCATAGGCATTGATGTATTGCTGACCCACCATTCCCGAGTAGGCACTGCCCGAGATTGAGATACAGGAAAGACTTTCTTCTCCTATAGCAGCCGAGGCAGCTGCCAAGATTGGTGCTGGATCGATGTAACCGTGATCGAATTCTTGAGCAACTAAAACAGCTGGTAAGAGCATGGGGATAATGGCTATGCGAGCTCGGGAATGTATCGATGCCACGGGGCCTCCTGAGATTTTTATTTTTATTGTCTGGCAGATTAGAGTAAATGAGCTGTGCCCCTAATTCAATGCGCAGCTATGCCCTTTATATGTTATAAATCTCCTCCCTGAATGACTTTCAATTAGCAATGAGCGACAAAAATAATAACAGCGCATTAGCTCGCAGACTTCGCCAAGAGCTCCAGGGTGAAGTGCTCTTCGATAACTTCAATCGAGGTCGTTACAGTACTGACGCATCTATTTATCAGTTAATGCCAATTGGTGTCGTCCTACCTAGGAGTGACGATGATGTAGAAGCAGCAGTAAAGATTGCGAAAGAAGAAGGTATCCCGGTTTTACCTAGAGGAAGTGGCACTTCGCAAAATGGTCAGGCTATCGGTGAAGCCTTGCTTATTGATACCACCCGCCACCTCAATCAAATAATCGATTTTGATAGAGAGAAACAAACTGCTTGTGTGCAACCAGGCTTAGTACTTGATCATCTCAATCGATATTTAAAGCCCCATGGCTTGTTTTATCCAGTTGATGTTTCCACAGCTAACAGAGCAACACTAGGAGGCATGACTGGAAATAATAGTTGTGGTGCCAGATCGATTCGTTATGGAAATATGGTTCACAATGTTCTGTCTGTTGAAGCTCTCTTAGCGAATGGTAGTAAAGCCCATTTCAAAAAATTAAATGGTTATGCAAGTAACGGTAATGTGTCCGATGCATTGTTGCAACGATTGTTGCGTTTAGGGGAAAGAGAAGCTGAAGAAATTATTGCACGCTTTCCTAAGCTATTGCGTCGAGTAGGTGGTTATAACATCGATGAGCTGATAAAAGATGAACCCAACTTGGGCCGATTGTTAGTCGGGTCAGAAGGAACGCTAGGCTTTTTTCAAAAAATTCATCTGCAGTTACAACCGATTCCTCCACAGAAAGTATTGGGTGTTTGTCATTTCCCAACATTCTACGAAGCAATGGATAGCACCCAACACATCGTCAAGTTAGACCCTACTGCGGTTGAACTGGTTGATCGCACCATGATCGATTTAGCGCGGGCGATTCCTATGTTCGCTCCCACAGTTAATCGCTTTGTACAAGGCGAGCCTGACGCGTTGCTACTAGTTGAATTCGCCGGCGATGTCCGAGATGAGCAGTTGGCCAAGTTGCAGAGCTTGGTGGAACTCATGGCAGACATGGGTTTTCCTAATTCAGTGGTCGAAGCGACGGATAACGAGTTTCAACCGGCAATCTGGGAAGTTCGCAAACAAGGATTGAACATCATGATGTCGATGAAAGGAGATGGGAAACCAGTTTCTTTCATCGAAGACTGTGCAGTAGATCTCAAAGATCTAGCTGAATATACGCGAAGGCTAACTGAGATATTCGAAAAGAATGGGACAACAGGTACGTTCTACGCACATGCATCAGTAGGGACTTTACATGTCCGTCCTGTGTTAAATATGAAAGAAGATTCCGGCGCCACCAAGATGAGAGCAATCGTTGAAGAATGTTTGGAAATGGTTCGGGAGTATAAAGGCTCTCATTCCGGCGAGCACGGAGATGGAATTTCTCGTTCGGAATTTCATGAACCCATGTTCGGCAAGCGCATGGTAGAGAACTTCGAAGAAGTTAAGCGCGCTTTCGACCCGGGCAATCTTTTCAATCCAGGCAAAATTGTTAATCCGCACAAGATGGATGATCGCAACATTATGCGATTTGCTCCGGGCTATGAACCAATCAAGCTCGAGACCAGACTTGATTGGTCAGAGTGGGGTGGGCTACATCGAGCAATCGAAATGTGCAACAACAATGGAGCTTGCCGTAAAGCACATGGTGGCACCATGTGCCCTTCCTATCGCGTTACAAGGAACGAGACTCATTTAACACGAGGTCGTGCAAACACCTTAAGACTCGCGATAACTGGACAGCT
>MDTE01091327.1_pt1 | contig 22824 bp, 17 predicted proteins | sample 811231 | NCBI WGS metagenome assembly MDTE01 (sample SAMN05326651, study PRJNA326480) | marine metagenome | isolation source: seawater | place: Indian Ocean: Red Sea | collected 2010 | reverse complement strand
TGTATTCCGGCCACTTTTAGCAAGATTCGACAAAGACGATGCCGTCTCTCATATGAAATCGAAGAGTAAAAAACAGATACCCCACCAGAAAGAGAACCAGAAATGCGCGTAGAAACCGTTAGCTTTGTAACTGCCATCAGACTCCCTAACGGGAAGGTCGAATCCTCTATTTCCCTACAAAATAGGCATCATAAACTCAACTATGAGCTAACATGTGACCCAAAATCTGGGATTCTAACTATAAAAGCGGTTGCGGGCGCGAGTTGGGTCGTAATTGTGCCCCTCACAAACTGCTCCTTCATCGTTTTAGCAAACGCAAACACCGGAGCAAGGAAGGGGAAGCCGAGAACCCCAGCTTCACCGGCAAAAACGCCCCCGATGACGCCCGTTGTGCGGAAACGGTCAAAACCAAGGGCTCAAAAGGGGTAGATGAAGGGTACAAGCGCATATGATGTTTTTTCGGAAATCGCCTCCGATGCGCTCGACTATTCCCCAAGGAGGGACCGAAAAAAGGCGGAAGTCCTAAAAGAGCGTCTATTTGAGCCCCAAAGATGGCTAATTGAAGACAAATCGAGGCGAAAAACCCTCCTCTGTCCCCGCCGTGCCGGAAAATCGTTCAGCGCGGCCATTTACTTATTAACCACCTGCCTTACGAGAACAAAGGCGAATTGTTTATATGCGACCCTTACCAAAGGGAGCGCCCGCGCCATCCTTTGGCCCCTCCTTAAGCAGTTTGATGAGGAATTCCAGTTGGGGATGCACTTCCACAACACTCACCTCACCTGCACATTCCCGGGTGGGCATCGAAGATTGGCGCTAACAGGGGCCGACTCGCGTGCGGAAATCGATAAACTAAGGGGGCAACCCTATGACCTTGTTGTCGTGGACGAGTGTAAGTCATTTCCCACCGATGTTCTCACCGAACTGGTGCGCGAGGTAATTGGACCGGCACTAAATGACACGCTGGGCAGTCTTGTCCTTATGGGTACACCGGGAAATGTGCTTACGGGCGTTTTTTACGAGGCAACCAAGCAGCATTCTCCGCTGACCCGCATGTACCGAGACCGCGAGAAGAAACCTGCGAAAATGTGGAGCGGTCACTCTTGGAATATTCGCGAAAATATCGCGCAACCCCACCTATGGGATGCATGTCTGGCCGACAAAGAGAGCTATGGATGGAGTGACGAAAACCCTATATGGAAAAGGGAGTATCTAGGTGAATGGGTAAGTGATGACGACGCCTTTGTTTACAAGTTTGACCCAGAACGCAACACCTGGGAGCAAGACCCAAACTCTGAAAACAAATATGGCCTCCCGGAAGGGCATGAATGGAAGTACCTTATGGGATGTGACCTCGGTTATGACGACCCCTTTGCGATTGTTGTGGTTGCTTACGCGGAAACATGCGGAACGATGTACCAGGTGTATGACTACAAGGAATCCAACCTTTCAGTTAGCTCGATTGCCAAGGTAATCAGTGAGACGAAGGCCATGTTTGGAGACTTTGAAGTAATGGTCGGTGACCGTGGTGGTTTGGGTAAGATGGTGCTGGCCGAACTCAGTGAACGCTATGAACTCCATATCGAAGCGGCGGAAAAAACGGAAAAGCGGGACTACATCGAACTTCTCAATTCCGACATGATTGAAGGGAGAATACGGGTCCTTGCGGATTCTGAGCTAGCCACGGAAATGTGCTACTTGGTTTGGGATGCCCACAGAGAGAAAGAAGATAAGAGTTGTGCGAATCATGTATGCGACTCCTTTCTTTATACATGGAGGTACTCCTTTCATAACTTCTCCCGACCGCATGAGCGGAAAGCTCGGCCTGGCTCGCCGGAGTACTGGGAAGAAAAGCTAAAGCTTGAAAAAGAGAAAGTTTATGCACGTAAGCGACGGCAAGAAAACATGGACTATTTTCAGGAGCTGGACAACACTCTTGTGGATGATATGGCCTACAACGAGGTGGACCCGTGGACAATGATTTAATCGAACAGCTAAAAGAACTTGTTGAATTTATGCGCGCTAATGGAGTGCTAACAATTTCGTGTAAACTGGGGGATATTACCCTACACCCATCATCCCTTCAGATTGACAACGACCCAGGCGGGTTTGAGTTTTCCGAAGAACCCACAGAGGGGTATCGTAGCAACTACGAAAACCCATTGTTGTACCCGGATGGTATAGACCCTATAGCAGAGCGGCAGCGTCTCAAGGTGGAGGTCTAACCCATGCCTGTAATGAATAAGTTTTGGTGGGAGGAAGATGACGACTCTCTTTTCGAGTCTGTCTTCAAGTACGTCGAAAACATCGAGGAAACTCAATCCTATATTCATGAATTAAACGTTCGGAATGCCAGGCTCTATGCAAATGTTGACCTGCTTGGGTTAGATTGGAGCCTGCGCGGTCGGGATGGGGGGCGCAGAAACCTACGCGGTCGGGTGACGGAGAACCTAATCCAAAGTGTTTGTGACACCGCAACCTCCATGATTGCCGGAAACAAGGCCCGCGTTACCTTCCAGACAGACGGCGCGGAATTTAGCGTGCAGCGACGTGCCCGGATGCTAGAAAAGTGGGTTGAAGGAAAATTCGACGAAACGGGCTTCCATCGGGAGGCGGTTCGAGTGTTTCGTGACTCGGTGGTGTTCGGAACGGGCGTGCTAAAAGTGTACGAGTACAACGGGGATGTTAAATGTGAGCGCGTTTTGCCTGATGAAATCAAAGTGGATGAGATGGAGTGCAAGAGCGCAGAACCTCGCCAACTTCATCAGATTAAGTATGTAGACAAAGAGGTACTAAAGGCTGACTATCCCGGCTATGAGCAACTCATCGAAGAGGCAACCTATGACACGAAAACCTCTCAGCGCGCCGCTTTCCGCATGCAGGACCCGAATACAGTTTCTGTTGTTGAGAGCTACCATCTCCCGTCTTCGGATAAAGCTGGTGATGGGAAGATGGCTATCTGCATCAACAACCAGACCCTCCATTCAGAAGAGTGGAAAAAGCCGTATTTCCCCTTTCTCTTTTATAAGTGGTCGGAACCGCTAACGGGCTTTTATGGCCAGGGCCTCAGTGAGCAGCTAACGGGTATACAGCTCCGAATTAACCAGCTAAACCATTTCATACAAAGAGCACAGGACCTCATTGCAGTCCCTCGCGTTTTTGTGGATATCGCATCAAAGAATCTCAAGATGCAGATTAACAATGAGGTAGGGGCAATCATCCCCTATCGAGGGAAGCCTCCGATATTCCACACGCCACAGGCAGTTTCCCCTGAGATATATACCTATAAAGAGTCCTTATGGCGACGAGGTTTCGAGGTAGCCGGTATCTCGCAAATGGCGGCAACGTCAAAGAAGCCAGTAGGGCTAGAGTCCGCCGTTGCATTGCGGGAATATAACGACATCGGAACGCAGCGGTTTATCCACAACGCGCAGCAGTTTGAGAGACTTGCCCCGCAGGTTGCGGAGAGGTTTATTGACATAGCTCGCGATATCGACAAGCGTGGCGGTGAGTGCAAGAGTGTATTTCACAGCAAGAAGCTAGCGGAAAAGATTTGCTTCAAGGAGGCAGAGATACACGATGGCACGTACCGAATCCGCCTAGAGCCCGCGTCTATCCTGAGTAGAACGCCTGCCGGTCGCTCCCAGCAGGTTGTTGAATGGGCCCAAGCTGGTATCATCGATACCGAGGAAGCGCGGCGACTCCTAAATCACCCCGACCTTGAGCGTGCCGCTGACATTCAAACGGCAGCCATTGAAGACATTGAAGCGACGATTGAAGACTTGCTTGATGGTAAGTATATGCCGCCAGAACCCTACCAAAACCTAGAGCTTGGTATGCGAAGGGTTCAGCTAGCGTACCTGAAGGCGCGTCGTGATGGTGCGCCGGATGAGATACTTGAAGACATGCGCCGATGGATTGAGTCCGCCGACCACATGCTAAAACAGGCCGCTGCTCAGGCTCAGGCTGAAATGCAGGAGCAACTAATGCGGCAACAACAGGCAAAACAGCAAGCAGCTATGGCAGAGCAGGGGGCGCAAATTCCCCAAGCTGGTGCCCCGCAGGGAGCGCCGCCGTCCCCTGCTCTATCACCTAATGCGCAATTATTAAGACCTACAGGAATACCATCGTAACAGGAGCGAATACATGTCAGAACCAGAAGAACAAACCCCGATGAATGGAGCGTCTCCCGACCAGGGGCGCTTGCAAGCAGCGATTAACGCACTTACTACGGCAGAGGCGGAGCCGACGGTCACAAACGCCGAAGAAGAAACCCAGGCCGTTGAAGCACAAGAGGCCACAGACCCAGGTCAGCAAGATGATGACCAGCCGATTACCCCAGGAGAAGAGAATGTCGAAATGGAGTCATCGGGGCTTGCTTCAATCGCAAGGCGGGAACGTCGTGCGCGTGAGCAAGCGAAGGAGCGCGAGGAATCCCTTCGTTCCAGAGAGAAAGAGCTAGAAGACCGACTAAAGAAGGCTGACGAGCTAGAGAGTAGGCTAGAAAGATTACGCTCTGATATGCAAGCCGACCCGGTTAGCGCTCTACGTGAAATGGGTATAGAGGACGGGTATAGCGAGCTTGCGACCGCCCTCTATGATGAGGAGCTTGGAGAAGATTCGCCAGATGAGTGGAAGGCTCAACGGGAGACCCGCGAACTTTCCGCCCGCCTTCGCAGGCTTGAGCAAGAGCAGAAGGAGGCGGAGGAGCGAATCAAGAGCGAGAAGCAGCAAGCGGAATTTAACGAGTTCCAGCGCAACTATTTAAGAGGCATGGACTCATACATGAGCGAGCAGCTCAAAGGTGTAAAAAGCGAAGAATCGGGAGAGATGACAATAGCTCAAGCTCTCTACGAAAGTAACCCCACCCAAGCCGTGGAAGCTATGTATGGCATAGCCCTCCAGGTAGCACATGAAGACCCGAATGCACCCCTACCAACTCCGGAATTGTTGGCGGAGCAGCTACAGGTCAATTTAGAAGAGAGCCTTGGCCCCATTATTGAAATCATGATGAAGTCAAGAGCGAAAGAAAAACCCCAGGTCGAAGAGAAACCAGCAAGACCGGCACCTAAGACACTGCGCAATGCGCAATCACCAAGAACATCTAAACGCACTCCAGCGATGAATGACGACGAGCGCTTAAAGCGCGCACTCGCAGCGCTAGAGGCAAACCAATAGGAAAAGAAAATGGCAGCAACATTAACAATGCCCGCATTCGATGCAATGCTTAAAGAATTGTACCCCGCCGGGGTTCCAGAAAACGTGGCAATGAAACGTCACCCCTTCATGAGTATGGTGAAGAAGGTTGACGACTTTGAAGGTGACCAATTAATTATCCCGATTTACTACGGAAATCCGGGGGGCCGGTCTACCAACTTCAGCAATGCGGTGGATAACACCTCATCGAGCCAGTCTCTTAGATGGGCACTGACCCAAATGAGTGACTATGCGGTTATCGGTATCGATGCCCTCACCATGCGCGCTTCGCGCTCTAATCGCGGCGCATTCGTAAACGCTCGGAAGACCGAAATCGACATGATGCTTAAGGGTCTTGGTAACTCGGCGGCCCATGCACTTTATCGGGATGGTAAGGGTACTATCGGGCGGGTTGCCCCTGCCCCAACCGCCGACCCCGGTGGAGCGGCATTCTTCATCCTTGCAGACTTTGACGACGCCAGAAACTTCGTAATTGGGCAAAAGATTGTATTCACATCCGACGCCGCAGGCTCGACCGTTGTAGGCGCAACAACCGGGTATGAGGTCTCGGCTGTAGATGAGGCGAACGGGAAAATCACCGTTACCGGCGCTACGCTGCACGCGGACGTGGACCCAGATGACTACGTTTGGCCACTAGGCGATAATGGTACCACGAAGATTACCGGCCTTGCTGGATGGCTCCCGCTAACCGCACCGACATCCGGAGATAGTCACTTCGGTAAAGATAGGTCAGTTCATGTGAACCGTCTCGCTGGTTGCCGTCTCAATGCAACCGGAAACAGCATCGAGGAGAATATCTTAACCCTCGCTGAAGACATTGTTCGACAGGGTGGAGCGCCAGACAAATGCTTTGTCTCTCACGGAAACTTCTCCAACCTAGTCAAAGGTCTCGGAACCAAGGTTGAGTATAACGGCGGCGGCGGAACCGCAGGCGTCGGCTTCGGTGGGGTTCAGATTCACACTTCCGCCGGTCCCGTAATGGTACACCCTGACCCAGACTGTCCCTCTAACCGTGGCTATGTTCTACAAATGGACACCTGGGCCTTGCACCATCTCGACGGGTTCCCGCACATCGACACCCTTGATGGTAACAGCTCTCAAAGGCTTTCCGGTTCGGACGGCATTCAAGTTCGGGCACGCTACTGGGCGCAGTTAGCATGTGTTGCTCCTGGTTTTAACGGCGTTTTCGCAATCTAATAACTAAAGGAGGCAATTATGTCTAAAACAACTCTTTATGAGGTTAATGCAGATGGGAAGGGACTCGTTCTTGTAACGGGCCGCTTTGCTCACCCGACCACTGTCTCGTCAGGGAACGGGTTTACTGTTGTAGACCATGCCACTGCGGGCCGATACGATATCACCTTTGATGACCAATACAGTGGATTCGTCTCCTGTGTTGCCAGCATTGAAGCCGATACGCATACGGATGCCGATGGTTGGACCTTGATAACGCAAAACTATACGGCGGGCGCAAACCCAACGTTAACCATTATGGTTTACCCGTCATATAACGCGGCAAATCCGACCCCTGACGACTTGGCGGCAGACTGCTTTGTCAACTTCATTGCGGTCTTCCGTAATACATCGGTGACAACCTAATGCCGAAGGGCGCAGGAATGTTAGCTTTACTAATCGGGGGTAAAAAGCCCCCGGTTAGTGTGCTCACAAAGAAGAAGAAGGCGAAAACACCCCGAGTTTCACGGGAAGACCTCAAGATTGCAGCGCGAGACTTTGCCAACGCGAAGGATGACGACGCTAGGGTAGAGGCGCTTTTGAACTTTCAAGAGCTTTCGCGTGACTACACCCCGAACGACTGACGTATAGGAGGCGGATATGGCTCGAACTTTCACATTAGCACAGATACGGACGCGGGCCCGTGAACGTGCGGATATGGTAAATAGCTCTTTCATTACAGACTCCGAACTGAATGGGTACATATCCGCTTCCTATGCTGAGTTATTCGATTTGCTGGTACAGTCCGGGATGATTTATTTCACTCCGGGCACTCATACGATAACCGCAACAGGTAGCGAAACCTATGCGCTGCCAAGTGATTACTATGGGACGGTCAGGGTTGACCGAAAATCCGGCAGCGACTACATCCCTCTTGCGGAGTACATGGTCACCGAGAGAACTGACTACGAAAACAATAGTGGCTCAGACGCGGTTGTCTATTCTGTGCAGGGCTCAAATGTGTCCCTGTTGCCAATACCGAGCAGTGGAACCTACCGGCATACCTATATACCGGCACCTGTAGACCTAACCGCATCCGCAGATTCGACGACAATCGATGGCGTAAGCGGGTGGGAAGAGTTTATTGTTGTTGACGCTGCTCGCAAGATGCTTCAAAAGGAAGAATCGTCTACGGTTGCCGTGGAAAGGGACCTCGCCCGGTTACGCGCAAGAATTGAGGAGATGGCCCAGAATAGGGCGTGGACATCACCGCGAAGGGTCACTGATACGCGGCGAGTGTTAGACGACGCCCATGACTGGTGGCTGACAACGAGTGCGCTATGAGGAAGGTCGCAAAGATACCCCTGCCTGACGCTGTTACGGATAGGGCGGTCAGTCCGCTGGTTGACAGATTTAACGAAACAATCGACATCCCCATACTCCAGGGGCGACTGCTTGAGCGTGTAGATATCACGGAGGGCACGACCACCAAATACCGTCACGGTCTAGGGAGGAAGTTGCGGGGATGGATTATTGTTAAAAGTAATATAACAGACAGAGGGCTTGTCTATGACAAGCAAGATGACAACAAGCGCGAAGACGAAGAGCTTTGGCTTTTTTTAAATACGGGCGGAACATCCGACACGTTTCAGGTCAGTTTGTGGGTTTTCTAGGAGGATATAGATGCCGGGAGTAGCAATTACAAGCACCTTACCAACCGTGGGCAGTACGGCAGGGCCAACATGGGCCAGTCAGCTTATTGCCTGGTGCAATGAGGTTGAAGGCGACCTTGAGGCGTCGGTTGTTCCGAGTGAGATAGACGTAAACGCCAATTTTGAGTTTAACGGCTACAAGGCCACAGAAATGGGCGGTGTTAAGTTCAACAGCGGGAGCACTGCATCGACTGGCTCCGGAAACGCAAACCTTATAGAGGTGGTTAGCGGCGAGCTTTATTACACGGACGGCAATGGCAGCTCTATACAGCTCACAAGCGGCGGGTCGATAAACCTTTCCACGACGGGTGGTATTAGCGGCAACTACACAACCACGAGCGCAGATTGCAATTTCTCATCAGCGAACAGGAAATATACATTCACGGACCAGGATGCAAAACCTGCGAAGATAGACTGTAGTGACGTCCTTGTGAGGGAAAATGCCTTGAGTGCGAATTCTGTCACGATAAAATCCCCGGCAAGTCTGGGAACATCCTACACGGTGGAGCTTTTTGACACGGGGGCGGGAACCGGGACATATGTAACGACCGGGGTATATTCTGGCGGAACTATCAAGCTAACACCGTCAAGAGACCTTAGTGTGGATACGATACTAACGACCGGGGTCGGTACGTTTACGAACGGCATCAAAGCAAAGGCAAGCGGAGACGGAAGCACAACCCTGGACTTCTTTCATGAGGCGGGAACAACGAGTTCAAGCCTTGGGTGGACTCCGGTGCTTGTGTTTGGCTCAAGTCCGACTATTACCTACAACAAGAGGTATGCATGGGTGCAGCGCGTTGGCGACTGGGCGCATGTCTCCGCATCGATAGGGTTTCAAGTAGATGCGACTACAGCCGGCACAACAGTCAAGATTACCGGCCTCCCCTATAAGGCTATGGGCGACAGCTACACGAGTACCCCGGGAGAATCACAGGGGTATATTGTTGCGGGCGGTGTCTGCATGGAATTCCCAAAGACAACAAACAACACCGGGGCAACCGGTTCGCCGGCTACAGTGGTCGCTGCAATATACGACGAGGATGACGAGATATTTTTCTTTGACCGCGCCGTGAACTATGACGATACAGCCAACGGAAACCCGTCCTATGATGGCGGCCTTACCTTCCCGGCAACGGGGACTATAACACCGGACAGGGGGGCGTCTATTGTGATGACCTCCTCAAGATATTATCGAATTTCGTTTCAGATATCCTACAGGGTGAGCGCGTAGCATGGCGACGATGAGGTGGCAGAAGGTATCCGTTCCAATATCCCAGGGTGTGGACACGAAAACAGACTCCAAGGCGTTGCAGCCGGGCAAGCTGGCAAACCTGGAGAACGGTGTCTTCACCAAGGGCGGTTCGATAGTAAAGCGCAACGGTTACACGAAAGTATCGAAAGATGTCATCTCATCCGGCGCAGACATCGCCGGGGTCAAGGGGATGTATAGAAAAGACAGTGAGCTACTGCTTGCCGACGGGGAGAGGCTCCTTAGCTATATGCCCAATACGGACCAGTGGGTGACTAGGGGCAGATTTAAGGCCCCTGCTATATCTACCGAGACCGTTGTGGACACGGATGACAAGCAACTATACCCAGACTGTGCAACGGCTGAGAATGTTACTGTTTACGCATGGGAGCATAACGGTGCCGAGGGCGTGAATATCTCCATAGTCAATGAGACTACTGGCGCGATATACCTCGGCCCGACCTTGGTAAAGGCTACATCGTACAGGCCAAGAGTTATAGCGGTAGGGGGGACGATTCACGTCTACTTCTACGCGGGCGGAACTCTGTACAGGTTGATTGTCCATCCGGCAAACATAGATGGTTTACTAACGACCGGGGTGGGGAACTCTTACTCGTCCGTAGTGACCGACCTGCATGGCTCGATTTGCGTTTACGATGTTATCGCCGGCGGGGATGATGTATATATTGCCTACAGGACAAGCCACGGAAGCAACAAGCTGAAGGTGTTGCACGAGACCAGTGCAGGGGTGAATGTTCGGACGCTGGACTACAACGAACCTGTAGATATTGCCTGTATTGCAATAGCGAGGGAGCCGAACACTGGAAAGCTCTGTGTAGCATGGCAGAATGCAACCAACGGGGTGAGGGCGGCAATACTTAGCGATTTGCTACAGGTGCTTTATGTCAATGTCGTAGATTCCGGTATTGTTGGCGCAACGGTATGCCCACATGTTGCCTGCGCATTTAAGCGCGATGCAGCAACAAGAGACATGCTCTACTCCTTGGACCTGGAGCTTTCAAGCTCACAGTTTGCGCAGTACAAGGAGGATGACAGGTTTTCAGTATTAAACGTAAGGGAAGATTTTACTATAGAGCTATGGTTTAAGCCCGAGAGCATTCCGGGTTCCGGCTATATAGAGTTCATATCAAGGCATGAGGGCACAAGCGGCAATATTGGGTATGCATTTCGATGGAACCAATCAACGACAAAGCCGGAGCTTCTCATACACGATGCAAGCGGCAGCGCCGTCACCGTAACCTCTACAGCCACATGGACACCTTCGGCTGGAACGTGGTACCACCTTGCCGTTGTGAGGGATAAGTCAGCGGGTGAGGTTGACTTCTATGTGAACGGCAGCGCACTCGGTTCAACCGTCGGAAGTGTTACTACAGACACCCTCTTAGACTCCGGTGCCAGGTTTCGCGTTGGCATGATGAGCGCTGGCGGTACAACTATATACACTGACGGGATGTTTTCGGACGTTCGTGTATGGGACTCGGAGAGGTCATCCAGCGACATATCCAACAACTATCAAGCGGAGCTGTCCCCAACGTTCTCAGCAAACCTTAAGGCATACTGGAAATTTAATAACAGCTACACGGATGAGGTTGGCTCCATTTCCCTGACCCCAAGCTCTAGCCCTGGATTTGTTCACAAAGGGGTGGCGGCAGGGCCAGCGGTGACCGCAACAGATACGGAGACCCTGAGCGATAACTATCCGTGTGTAATATTCGCGGAGGTTCAGGATGCTAGCTATACATACGACAACCGTATACGCAAGTCGTCGATAGCAATAAATGGCGATGTCGTTGCAGGCGCAGAATGGAAGAGGCATGCAGCCTTAGCTTCAGGGGCATGGGCGCACCGGAACGACGTGCATGTTAATGTAGTTTTTGAGTCTACGCTTCAATCAACGTACTTTACCTATATGGACGACGGAACAATGGTTGCTAAGATGACTCCGGGCGTTTCCGGTGGGGTCAATGCGGCCTCCTTCATTTTGCCGGGAGTTCAGGACCTCGGAAACGAGGTTTTTCAGTGGGCTGGCGGATATAAGAAGCGCCTAGATACTACTGCGTCGGACCCCGGAGCGGCGACCACCACCGTAAACGCCATTTATTCCGCCAAGGGAATTAAGAGGCACAGGATGGACTACGGCGGAACTCCTGCCATGGTTCAGTCTGGCAATACCGGGTATTTTGCAGGCGGCCAGGTATGGCAGTATGACGGGGTTGCCGTAACAGAAGCGGGATTTAGCCTATTCCCTGAAAACCACACAGGGATAAAGACAGGCTCAGGAAGCGACAACCTGGAGGTGGGTGACTACTACTATAAGGTTTATTTTGCATGGACGAATGCAAACGGGGAAAGGGAGAGGTCTACGACAGCGGCACCCATAAAGGTCACAACAGACTCTTCAAATAAGAAGGTGGCGCTAACTCTTCGCACGTTTTCTCATACGATTAAGCTGGCGGATAATAGCCTGGCTCCTGTTCAATTCGAGATATACAGGACGCAAGTGGGCCCCTCCTTGGTGTCGCCATACTATAAGGTTTCGAGCGATGACCCAACGGATGGGGTCTCCGGGACAGACCCAAATAAGTATATAGAGAACATCCAAAGCGCTAACACGATAACATTCTACGACAACATCTCTGACACGGACCTCCTGTCTAAGGAAGTCGATTACCAAAACTCAGGCGAGCTACAAAATGTATCCCCTCCATCCGCCTCCGTTATCGCGGAAGGGAAAGAAAGGATATGGCTTGCAGGGGTCGAAGACACATCAGAAATCTTCTACTCGAAGGTAAGGTTTCCGGACGAGCCCGTAAACTTTAACACGGCGCTAAGGATGACCGTCCCAGAGGATGGTGGGGCAATAACTGCACTACGCATTCTAAACAACAACCTCATTGTTTTTAAAGAGCGAGCTATATACATCCTCCCCGGTGAAGGTCCGAATAATTTGGGCTTCGGTGACTTCGGGGCTCCACAGCTCATATCAAGCGATGTCGGATGCAAGGACCAAAGGGGCATTGCAGAGGTCCCGGATGGGCTTATGTTTCAAAGCAGCAAGGGTGTGTACACGCTAACAAAGCAATATCAGACTGTATACTCCGGCGCGCTTGTGGAGGCGTACAACGACCAGGATATAACTAGCACCATCGTACCAGACACGAAGAATTACGTCCTATTTATAGCGAGTAGCGGCAAGACATTACTGTTTGATTTCCTGTTTAAGCAGTGGAGCACATTTACGAATCATACAGGCTCCGGTGGGGTGTATTGGAACGGGAGCATATGTTACGGACAGGATGACGGAACTATTTACAGGGAATCATCCACACTGTTCACGGACGCAGGTGCCCCTGTGAAGCTAAAGCTAGAAACGGCATGGATTAAGCTAGACACCCTCCAGGGATTTCAGCGGGTACGCAGGGCCATGGTGCTCGGAGAGTTTCGCTCTACCCATCGCCTGGCAATGGATGTTGCCTACAACTACGACGACCTAAAGCGCCGCCTCATGTTTGATGCAGGCGAGAATGTTGATAAGTACGTGTTCGGCACCGATGAGTCCGACGAGGATAACAGTGCCGCCGAATTCGGTGATGCTACCCCGTTCGGTAGCGGAACACAGTCGGCAGAGATGGAGTCAAGCGTTTACCAGTTTCGCGCTCATCTCCCTGTGCAGAAATGCCAGGCGGTGAAGTTTTATTTCGAGGATTTGGCGTCAGTCGGGTCTTCCCTGGCCGAAGGCTACGAGATAACCGAGTTAATGTTAGAGGTCGGAGTTAAGCGCACGGGCTTCAAGACCGCAGACACGAGGAGCATATAAATGGCATGGTACGATACAGTATACGATTACACTCTTGGAGCAATCGGTGACCTGTTCAGGGCAGACGAAGGCGAGTATGGTCGCGATGAAGAAACCGTAGCCGACTACCTGCGAACCGAGGGGGATATCCAGAAGTGGAGGGAGGGGCTCGGTGACTGGCGACAGGACATGGGTGACTGGCGCGGCAACCTTCAAGACCTTCAGGCGCGTGGCCCGATTAATGTCGGTGAGGCTGCAATGCTTGGCGATATGCGAACGATGATTCGAGAGGGTGACCCTTACTATAGAAGGGAGGCGGACCGTCAGGCGGGTATGGCTCGACAGCAGGCGCTTTCCGCAGCTAGAAGTGGCTCTACTAGAACGGCGGCACTTCGCGGGATGACGGGCCAGCAACAGGCAACGGCTGGAGCCCTCGGAGCCCGGTACAATGTTGGGCAGCAGGAGGCAGCTCAAAGGTCTGGTATGATGGGCCAGGTTGCAGGGATGGAGCAGCAGCGGCTGGGCCAGGAAGCCAACCTTGCAATGCAGCGGCTTGCGCAGCAATACCAGGGAATGGGGATTGGCCTACAAGGGATGGGGATGGGCCTTCGTGGCAGAGAGCTAGACCTTGGCGCGATTGGTCAGCGTCAGTCACTTTATGACAAGAGCCGCCACGATGAGCTGCAAAGAGCGCTTGCAAAGATGGGGCAGCAACCTGTAGGGGCCGCCATCGCCGGCGGTGTTGCCGGGATGATGTCCGGCTACGGGAAAATAAAGTCAGACAGGAAGCTGAAGAAAAACATTCGCCCCGGTTCCGCTCTTGCGGATAGAGACCTCGATGCGATGCGCTCACCGATGAAGGCCGACATGACAGACCGCGCAGCGCGGCTACTGCAAGACCGTGACGCACTTCGCCGGTCTTTCGCTGCCGGCGGTGTTTCCGATGCAGACAAGGATAGGTTTATGGACTCACTGAGACCGGAGGAATTCGAGTACAGGAGTCCAGAGCGTGGCCTGGAGGGGCGGCACCTTGGGATTATGGCAAACGACCTTGAAAAAACCCGGATGGGTCGCGGGGCTGTATTCGAGGGCCCCGCCGGTAAGATGATTGACAACAGAATGCTGACTTCTAGAATAGCGGCAGGGATGGGGCGCTTGAACGAGAGACTTCGCGAGCTTGAGGCGGAGAAGAAGGGCGGAAAGTAGCGATGCCTACCACGTTTAGAGACGAACAAGGCCGAGAATGGTACCGGCACAAGGATGGCTCGATTACTCCTATGGATAGAGTCTACTCTGCCCTTGTGGAGGGAACCGGCGGAGCAACAGAGGCCGCAGCGGAAGCCGAGCGAGAGCGAAAGCGAGAGGCGGAAGCCGAGCGCAGGAGGTATGTGGAGGGGATGGTTGCACGGGCGGCAGGTGGTGGTCCGGGAGCCCCGCCCCATGGTGGCACATTTGAGGCGCAGCCACCGGAGGAGGGGACCCCCGCGCCGGGCCGGGACGAGCTAGCAGGCACAGCGTTTGAAATGGCGCGACGTGCTCAAGATGAGCGCGAGGCGGAGGGCGAGTTCATGGGCACGCCCGCGCAGGCTGAGGGGGAGAAGGAAGGGCTCTCTCTCGTGGATACCAACTTAAGGGACCCCTTTGAGCCTGGTGATGACCCAGCAGAACCGGAGCCAGAACCAGAACCAGGGCCAGAACCAGAACCAGACACAACGACAGAGGCCGGGGCCATGGAGGCCGCGAGAAGGGCGAAAGAGTCCGCAATTGATGACCGGCAGGAGTCTAGGGAAAAGTGGAGCAGACGCAAGGCGGGAATCCGGGCGGATACTCTAAGCAAGCTGGAGGAAAACACTAGGGAGAGGAAGAGGATTGCCCTAGACGCTGACAAATACGCAAAGACTAAACTGGCTGAACTGGAGACACATGCCGAGGAGATTAAATCCTTCAAGGTTGACCCTGACAGGCTTATGAGCAAGAAGGGGTTTTGGGGGAAGCTCGCCATGATAATCGGGGCGACGATGGGCGGTTTCGCCGCCGGATATCACGGGACAAAAAACTTTTTCCTAGAGAACTTAAATAATGAAATCGAGAGAGACCTGGCCGCGCAAGAGCTGGCCCTCAAGGCTAAAAAAGAAGGGTTTGCAGCAAAGGAGGCGCTCCTTGCGCGAAACCTAAGAAGATACGGGGATTTGGCGACGGCGAAGGCTATGTCTCGCAGAGAGCTGCAAGAAATGGGCGTTCATATGCTGGCCATCGCTTCAGAGCGGGCGAACAGCGAGGAGGGGCGAGCGAACGCAAAAATAGCACAAGCGCAAGTTTTGCAGGAATTTGCTCAGTGGAAGGGCGAATACAAGAATAGGCAATTCCAGAAAGGCGCAAAGATTGCAGAGCTACAGCTAAGAAAAGATAAAATGAAGCAGGACCGCGAACTGCACGAGATGGGCCTCAAGCATCGCGAGAAAATGACAAGGTGGCAAATTGGGGCGGCCAATAGGCGGGCGGCCATAGCTGCCAAGAGGCAAAAAGAAGCTGCCATAATAGCACGCGCCGACAAAATAGCTGAAAAGAGGTACAAGCTAGCACGCGACCGGCGAGGGATGACAGTAGCAGGGAATGGTCTCGTGTGGACGGTCAAGGGACCTGACGGGAAAACCAGGAACGAGAATTTCATTGTGGCAAACAATCCGAAGGATGCATCAGAGCTTCGGGAGTTTGTGAGCGCCTCCAATGAGACACATAAAAAGCTGCAAGAACTCAATTGGCTACTGAAGACATATGGCGCAGAGTGGAAACCTGGCGCAGAGCACGGGACGAGAGCAACGCAGCTCTTCAACGAAATCCTTGTTGCAAAAATGTCGGCAGGGAAGGGCGTTATGTCCGACAAGGATATGGTCTTTATTATGCAGACCATCGGCGGCAGCACAAACCCGACAGACTGGAAGCAGTATGCAATAAATGGAATCCCTATCCTGCCGAAATTCGGCAGAACGCCCAAGGTGTTGGCAAAGGTTTTTAGGGACTCAGCGGACGGTGTTCGGAGGGAGGTAAACAGTAGGGTAAAGGCTCACTCGGCACCAATTGACATGTATGGCAACAGCCTTGGAGGGAGCTATAAGTGGACGCCCCCTAAATGGCACCCGAGCATGGAAGAGCGGGTAAAGACGAAGAAGACCCTCGAAAAGGAAATTGAGACCCTGGGCAATGTAAGCATAACAAGCAATGAAAGCGCTGACGAAATCCTGAAGACGTCACTAGGTCTCTCCAAGAAAGTGCGCAACATGAGCACCGGCGACGGACCTGCAACATCCGTTGCCATAGACCGCAACAATGAGCTTAGCACTGCCCTTAAGAGAATAAGAGACAGGATACCAAAGGGTAAAGAATTCCGGTTTGAGAGAAAGCGGCTAAATGATGAGATTAATCTCCTGAGGAAAGATTACAGTAAACTGCACGGAAAATATCGCGCACAGTCCAAAAAGCTTAAAATGAGGCCTACCCCGGCGGAAGCGGGATTTGTCGGTAAACCAATAGGCGGGCTTAGCGCTCGCGCCACCAGAGCAAGAAAGAACATCGAGAGACTTGCGTTAATACTGGATGCCCACGACAGGGGTATAAGACGGTTATCCAGGAAAGGGCTCAAGAATGTCTTAAAGTGGTACGACCGGGCAGACGCAACCCTGCAAAACACCGAGCGTGGGAGGCGTGTAAATGTGGCAGTCGCGCGAAGTGACTATAAGAAGTACTTGCCGTCTTCCATTCTTGGAAAGGATGCATACAGAATATCGACCGGCGGCGGTGCTGCGAAAAAGGCCGGGGGCGCAGGTAAGTGAGTTCCGTACTTATAGACAAGAGGACGGGCGACGAACACACCTTCACTCAGTCGCAGTTAGATGCGGCTATACGCTCCGGGAAGTACAGGGGCAAGCCTGGGGAGGTTTACCATGTTGTGGATGAGTGGGGGGAGCGTAGAACACTCGGCCCCGAAGGGCTTGAAGATATCTATACCGAGGACGGTACGGATTGGGCCCCTGAGAGCCAGGCCAGCCTTCAGCATCGAACAATAGAGAAAGAACTGGAAGACAGGTATGGGAGCGGGGTACTTACCGGTATAAGAACCTACCTTGAGGCCGCCGCCAGAGGTTTTAGTGTGGGCGGGTCTGACTGGTTGCTGGCTTCGCTTGGCGCGTCGCGTAAGGGGTTACGAGAGCGAAGAAGCCGGTGGGGCGGGACTACTGTTACGGAGATAGGTGGGGCAATCGCCCCTATACTCTTGACCGGCGGTGCTGCCGCGCCCGCGTCGGGTGCAAGTGTTGCCAAGGCCGGAGTAACAGGTGTGAGAGCTGCCGTCTCAACAGCGGCACCGAGAGCCGGGATTCTAGCAAGGACCCCAGCCGCCGGAGCGTTTCGGGTTGGCGAAAAGGCAAGGGCCGCAGTAGCTGCAAGAATGCCCTCAACTGCCGGGCGTGGTGTCGTTGCGAGAACCGCAGGCCGCGCAGTCCCGTTCATGGCTGGCGCGGGTGTTGAAAGCGCAATATTTGGGGCCGGTATGGCCTCGTCATCGGCGCTCTTATCAGAGGACCCCCTAACAGCGGAGTCTGTTTTCAGCAAGATGCTAGATGGTGGGCTCTACGGCGGTGCCTATGGTACTGCGCTCGGCGGCGGTTTATCTGTCCTGTCTGACGCAGGCAGGGGGCTTTTGGCATGGAAGACCGGGCGGGAGGTGGCAAAAACCGGCGAGAAAGCTCGCACGGTTATGGAGGGGGAAGCTGTAGCGGCGAAGACTGGCAAGGGCTCGGTAGCTGGCAAAGCGGACGATGCGACAGGCAGGCCCAAACCAGACTTCAAGGAAAAGGGTGCCGAACTTGACGACCTATATAGTAAGAGGGATTCACTACAGGCAAAGTATGACGGGCTTACAACTCCCGAGACTGCCGAGAAAATAAAAAAGCTTTCCGAGCGCATCGCTCGAAACAAGGAAGAGCTAAAGAAGGTGAAGGGAGCGCCGGAAGACTTTACGGAGCTTGGGCAAACCGTAGAGAGAGCCCCGAGGGCCTCAAGGATAGAATTCCTAAATAAGCAGATTAAGGGCGACTCCATGGAGAGGTACGGCCTTCAAACAAAGGAACAGATTAGCATAAGGAACGGAATAAAAGACCTTACTACCAGGATAGATGAGCTTGAGAGCCTTGGCTATGTGCGGCGAGCGGCTGGCAAAGCGGACGATGCGGCAGATGAGAAGCTACGCAGTTTTTCGGATGATGTCAGGGTGTTCGACGACTTTGCGGGTAAGATTCTCAGCCGGGCGAAACTTATCTCTGATGTTGCTACCCTCCCAAGGTCGGCAAGGGATGCGGTCAAGGACCTCCTTGAGAAGAGGGATGTGTTTAGCAGTATCTTCGCGAAATACAAAAAGGTAGACAGTAGTGGGGCGCGGTCGGGCAGGCATATACCCGACCTCACAGATGAAGACCTGCTTTCTATCCTAAAGAATAAACCAGAGCTTTACACGCGGATGATTGACTCTCTGAACGATTTAGAGCAGTCCTATATGCGGTTACACAGAGAGCTTCATACGTATGTGCCAGACGCTGGGCCGGTGCCGTCATGGCGACACACTTCAGATATGGCTGGCGAGCAAGTTCATCCTGCCGGTTTTCTTCAGGCGCTCAGGGATGTCTCAGACGTAACCGAAGGGTTTAGCAACCTCGACAAATTGGTAGCAACGTCGGAGATTTCTGGCCAGATTGGCGGGCCGGATGCGGGGGACCTCCCCGTGATAGGCAGCGCGATGGAAATGCTTACCAAGTACCACATTGCCTCGAGGGTTCTCGGCGGCAAAGGACTTCATGCTATCACGCCGGAAAATGTCAAGAAGGCGGGCATTGTCGCAAAGGAGACCAGTGAAAAGGTGGCGGCTAAGGCGGGCGGTATAGGTGGGAGAGTGGGGGATGCTATTGCGGGGGCCGGAAGACTTGGGGCATACCGGAAGGTTAAAGGTGTAGCGGGTCATGGATTTTTTGCAAACTTCATTGCACTGCTTAGTGCGGGGGCCGCAGGCAGGTGGCTCAAGAAGATATGGTCGGGTGAGAAGGGTACCCCTGGCGGGATTCGCACATGGATAGGCAACACTAGAGAAAAGGCAGTCAACAAGATGGCCGGCGGTGTGGGTACTTTTTTACAGGGCACAGGGAAAGCGCGCCTTGCTGCACCTGCCTCCACGGCAGTAATGCTCGAAAGCTTGAAGCTGGGGGATATACCTATGTATTCGATGTTTCATCCAGAGTCGGATAAGAGCGGCTTTAAGGGCGATATCAGAGCAAAGCAACCTTCGCGCCTGCAAAAGGCATACTTGATGCGCGCCGAGGAGCTTAGTGCGGCGGTGGCGAGCCCGATGCAGACAATGGAGAGAATCCATTCTGCTCTTGCAAATGTGAGGGCGGTTGACCCGCTGCTTGCTACACATCTCGCGTCAATGGCTTACAGCACGTTGACCAGAATGCATGCAAGGCTCCCCTCTAACCCTGGCCACGGCGCTATAGACGGCCTTTATACGAGACATATACCACCAGACTACGAAATCGCGAAGTTCGCTAGGTATGCGTCCGCTGTAAAAGACCCGGTTTCAGTACTTGAGAGAATGGTAACATCGAAGCTGACTAAAGAGGAGGCGGCTGCCATTCGGGAGAATTACCCGGAGACATACAGGAGAATACAGATGCAGCTATTGAGCGAAGCTCCAAATCTGAAAAAGAAACTCTCTTACGGGCAACTCACTCAGATGTCAGTACTGTGGGACACCCCACTAGATACCACAATGCGGCCCCAGTTTATCAACGTCCTTCAGGGGATGTACAAAGCCCAGTACGGCGACCAACAGAAACCAAACCTTAGAAGCGTGAGACAGTCAATCGAAAACGAACAGACTCAAATATCAAGGATAACTCAGTAGAGGATAGGAAATGCCAGCAACAAAACAAAATTTAACAGTATTCAGTGGCGTGACGGCGGCAACATCCGCACCATCCGCCGCAGCCGACGGGGTAGACCTTAAGCTGATGAGGTACCCAAACGAGGTAGTATGTCTAATCCATAACACAGCAGGGAGTGGCTCGCTCGGTGTGACCTGCAAGGTGTGGGGCTACCATCAGGCAACCTCAAAGTGGTATGTGCTTGGCACGGACGCCACCGCCGGAAATCGCGGGGTCTTAAACGAGTCCTCTGAAATAACCTCAATCAGTGCCGGCGTTATAGCTCACGCGGAAATAATTACCGGGCTAAGAGGCTTCTCACGACTAGATATTCAGGTTACTGCTAAAACAGGCAGTCCTACCGTCACTTGTGTAATTGCTGCTCGTGACCTGGGGAATCGTTAATCATGGCTGCGGGCGGTTTTTTACAATCAACAAAGGGCGGCTTTGTTTCCACAAGCGGCGGTGGGGGCTCTGCCCTTTCAGTCCGCGAAGAAGGGAGCGAACTTACTGCGGGCGCGGTATCTATCGATGTCGTTGGCTCGGCGTTAACGGCTACCACATCAGGAAACGATATCACAATCACACAGGGGGCCTGGGGAACTGGCTCGGTGATTGGTGGTGCCACTATGACCCTGGGCAGCGATGCAGACGGTGACGTTTATTACCGTGCCAGCAATGTACTGACCAGACTGGCCAAAGGTGCGGCTGGCGAAGTTCTAAAAATGAACTCCGGAGCAACGGCACCAGAGTGGGGCTCTGCCGGTGGTGGACAGACAACCGGAAACACCACCCTTACATCAGCAGTTTCAATTACGGCAGACCTTAGCGCAGGAAACATTTTCCATCTTACGGCAGGGCACAACTTCACGCTTGCCTTCTCCAATGCGACGCTAGGCCACCAATGGTGGTTCGTGATAACGCAAGACGGCACCGGGGGGAGAACAGCGACATGGCCCGCAACTTTTCATTTTGCGGGTGGAGCGAATCCAGCTCTTAGCACAAGCGCGAGCGCTAAAGATGTTGTTCACGTTATTTGCGCTAATGCCACAGGAGGCAGCGAAGAATTTATTTGTTCAATCGGTTACGGTCTAGGATAGGGGGGTTGCTATGACGATGTTTTATGCAGGTGTACCGGATGGCTCGATATCAACTGACTACGTGACAACGTCTCAGCATAAGTACTTGCGCGTTGACCATGCAACAACTAACGGATTGAATGACGCTAGCACCACGGCGATGACGTGGAGTTACCATTTTAAACCTCACCTGACCACCGCCCTAAACCAGTGGACATTGCAAATTAGCAAGGGGTCTGGATACGCTATCTACTGGTACACGAGCGGCACGGAACAGAGAATCTACACCTATTTCTACAGCGACGGGCACGCATACGGGACGCATGGATACTGGTATAGCACGACAGGGATGCAGTGGAATCCGGGCGGCTGGCATCATATCGCTATCTCCTGGGACCTTTCGGAAACGGCACTTGCTGATGAGCTGAAATGTGTTGTGGACGGTGTACTGTTAAGCAACGCTACAGCTACAGGTGCGGCAGGGTCGGGCAATATCAAGGTTGACACTGGGAATGGTTTCTGCATCGGAGGGCACGACTCTGGGAGTAACTCATACCCGCATGATGCCGAATATAGGCACGTTGCGGTTTACAAGGGCGTTCTCAGTACCGACAGGATGAAGGAGCTTGCTACTGTAAATCCGTACCCAGGCGAGGAAGGGCTTCAAAGCTATTGGCCCCTGACTACTGATTTCAAAGATTATGCAGGAAGGCACAACAACGACTTAGAACCGAAATATTCCGGGTATGTCCCGACTATAAACAAAGGCTTAAAGCCTCCGGCGGAGCGTTCTATATTTTTATCCGAGTCAACAAACTTCACAAGTGGAACAGGAGTCCCCGGCATCAATGCAGCGCGTGCCGCCGATGACTCTGCTTTTGAATTCGGAACTGGCGATTTCACCATCGAGCTTTGGTGGTGCAATGGGCAAATGGACAGCAACTTTAACGAAATTCTTTGTAAGTTCGGTTCGTCCGATATGGCCTTTGGGATTCGCGATTATACGTACTCCTACGGTCGGTATTGGCGTTGCGGGGTTTCTAGCGATGGGGCTTTTGCTGGGAGTACACACAGCTGGAAATACCAGTATTGGAGCACGACAGTGAATAATAGCGTGAGCGGTACGACTACGGTACATCCTGAGTCTGGGGCATGGACTCATTTCGCATGGGTTTATGATGTCTCGCAATCTACAGTCCAGGCGCAGCATGCTTTTTTCGAGAACGGAGTCTTGCTGACTACGGCAAGCGGAAATGTCGATTACGAGCACGGGGGGATTGGTACTGTGCTCTCCTCCATCAACGACAACTCTGCGCAGTTTACGCTTGGCAATTTTGACACATCGACAGATAGTGCTACCTATCAGTTTGACGGACGCCTATGCGAGATTCGACTGTGGAATACCGCAAGAACTTCGGGGGAAATATCGGGTAACTATAACAAGGACATTGACCCCGGCAGCACTGGCCTGGTTGCCTACTATAAAGGTGACTCGATAGTCGATGGCGGCGTTAAGAAAATTAAAGACCACACTAGCAACGCAAACCATTTAACAAGGGACGGGGATGGCGTGAGGTTTTCCGCGCACCACCCATTCCACAACGAT
>MDTE01152967.1_pt1 | contig 22828 bp, 14 predicted proteins | sample 811231 | NCBI WGS metagenome assembly MDTE01 (sample SAMN05326651, study PRJNA326480) | marine metagenome | isolation source: seawater | place: Indian Ocean: Red Sea | collected 2010 | reverse complement strand
TGCAGCTGTTTTGTTATTACGAACGAACGAAAAAGAAACCTCGACCGCGCCAGCTCCCGCTCCCGTCGCGCGCGTCGACTCCGCCTCCCCATCCCTTCACGCCGTCACCGAAATATAATCTCCCTCGTCAAAGAAAAGTTAGCGTGCAGGCGCCCCCGACATCTTCTTCTTGGTGGCCATGATGACGTCGATGACGTCCTCGACGACCTTGTCCGGGGTAGACGCGCCGGACGTGACGCCGATGGTCACCTTTCCAGCCGGGAGCCAGTCCTTGGTCTCCACGAGCTCGCCGTGCGCCAGCCTGTGCGTGATGGTGTTGGTGTCGGCGTCGAGCCTAGCGTACGTGTCCACCCAGAACGAGGGAATGGACGCGTCCTCGCTGATCTCCTGGAGGTGGCTCGTGTTGGACGAGTTGAACCCGCCGACGACGAGCATCATGTCCGGCTTGTCGTCGACGAGAGCGTACATGGCGTCCTGGCGCTCCTGCGTCGCGTCGCAGATGGTGTCCATGACCATGTAGTGGTCGTTGAGCTTGTCCACCCCGTGCTTCTGCATCATCGTCTTCTCGAGGAGCTTGCCGATCGCCTCCGTCTCGCCCTTGAGCATGGTGGTCTGGTTCGCGATGCCCAACGCGCCGAGGTCGGTATCCGGGTCGAATCCCTCCGAGTAGGCGTTCTTAAACTTGGCCAAGAACTCTTCGCGATCGCCGCCCTCGAGGACGTAGTCGCACACGTACTGCGCCTCCTTCATGTCCTTGACGACGAGGTAGGTCTTGGCGAAGGACGCGGTGGCGATGGTCTCCTCGTGCGCCCACTTACCGTGGATGATGGAGGTGAACTCCTTGCGGGTGTGAGCGTCCACCGCGTTCCAAACCTTGCTCACCCACGGGCACGTCGTGTCCACGATGTTCACGCCCTTGTCGTTGAGGAGCTTCATCTCGTGCACGCTGGCGCCGAACGCGGGCAGGATCACCACCTCGCCCTCCTTGCACCCGCTGAAGTCCTTGCCATCAGCGGTCTCCTCGATGAACTGGACGCCCATCTCGCCGAGGCGGTCGTTGACGGTGGGGTTGTGGATGATCTCGTTGGTGATCCAGAGGTTGGCGTCCGGGAACTGCTTCTTCGCCTCGTACGCCATCTGCACCGCGCGCTCGACGCCCCAGCAGAAGCCGTACGCCTCCGCGAGCTTGAAGGTGACGTCGCCGTCGACGTGGACGTTGCTGTTCTCGCGCATCTTGGCGACGAGACCGCCTGTGGATCATGGGAGGGATCGCGGAGGGTGCGCGGGGCGCGGACGGTCAGTCAGATCTCGGTCGAGACGGCGCTTCGTTTGGAGGGCGGGTGGGAAATTTCGCGTCGACGATCGATCGAGGGTCACGCCGGGGGAAGCGGGGCGGGGACGACTCACTCTTGGAGTAGCCTATTCCGTCGTCCTCCATCTTCTTCGCGGACTCCTCGTCCTTGAGGAACTTGCGGTTGTACTTCCCGGACTTGGAGAGCTCGCGCCTGAACGTGCGCGGGTCGAACTCCGCGGTGGCGTCAGCGGCGCGAACCTTCAGCGAGGATCCCCTGACGGCGACGCGGCCGGCAGGCGCGCGGCGGCCGGTGAGGGCCGCGCCCGCGTAGGTGGCGCCGGCGGTGGCCAGAGAATGAGCCATGATACGAGTTAGACGCGCGACGACGGTGCCGTGCTTCGCTCGAGTGGCGCGCGAATCGAGGGCACCCGTCCTCTATCTTTGGCTGGACGATAGGATCAAAGTTCCTTGATTTTGCTTCAACCAATCAGCGAACAGATTTTTTGCATACTGCAATTAGGATGAAATCTGACCAAAAAACCAGTACGGCCACTGCGCACATCAGATTTTTCGTCCGCCTCTCGATTTGCGCGGGAGAGTTCGTGCCAGTTGGCCGTCTCAAACTCGAACCGCGCGCCGGATGGCGCGGAGCAGGCCTCGTAAGAAGCCCGGTCCCAATGCCGCGGACGTGACGCCATCGAGTCCGCCGCAGCACAAGCCTCCACCCGCGCCCAGGCCGCCGGCACAGGGCCAGGCCAGCTCGCCCACCAACCTGTCGCCGCTGCGAGCCGCGCCCACGACCCCGCCCGATTCGTTGCACAAAACAACAACCGGCGGCAGCAGACTCCGCGTGCGCAGCAGGACCAACGGCGACGACGCCGCGAACCTTCCCAAGCTCAAGGAGCCGTTCACGCCGGGCGGCAGCACCCGATACGAAGCCGTCGGCGGCAGGGTGCAGGCTGTCGACGGCACGTGGGTCGCCTACGCGCTGACCCGCCCGGTGCCCCGACCGGGCCATCCCAAAGCCCCGCTGCTCGTTACCGTCAACGGCCTCAGCAACGACGGGTTCCAGTGGGAAGGTCTCGTCCCGACCCTGAAAAAGGAGCACGCGGTGCTATCGTGGGACTACCGCGGTCACGGATGCAGCGAGAACCCGCGCGATGCGTCGAAAGTGTCCATCGAATCGTTGGCGGAGGACATGCAGCTCGTGCTCGATGACGTCGACAATCGCGGACTCGCGTCCGTAGCGCACGTGACCGTGGTCGGATACAGCATGGGCTGCCAAGTGGCGCTGGAGTGGTGCAGGCAGCACGCGGGCGGGCGGCTCGAGGGCGTCGCGCTGATCCTCGGCACCCCGCAGTACTCGCTGCGCACGGTGATGTTCGGGAGCAAGGCGGCGGCGGACCTGGTGGCGACGTTTTTGGACACGTTTCAAACCCCGATGGCGTTTGCGTGGGAGATGAGCTTCGCGTGGACTTTCGCGACGAGCTACGTCTCACACGCGCTGGCCCGCGCGCTGGGCGTCATTAACATCCCGTGGGGCGCGTTCGCGCCCTTCTACAGGCACCTCAAGCGGCTGCACGGCGGTGCGTATAACCGCATGCTTGTCACGGGCCAGAGGCACACCGCGATGGACGTGCTGGAGAGGCTGGACCGGCGGGAGGTGCCGACGCTGATCGTCACCGGCGGTAAGGACTTCAGCGCCGGTAAAAGCGTGTTCAGGGAGATGCACTTCGCCGCGCCGCGCGCGAGTTTCGTGCACCTCCCCGAGGCGTGTCACGCGGGGATGATTGGCGAGCGGGAGGCGGTGACGGAGGCGCTCGAGGCTTTTTTGCACGAAAAGCGCGAGAGCGTCGCTTTCAACAGGCGGCGGCTTTACGACGCGACGGGCATGAACGTGTCCCCGCCGGAGTCGCCTGTGAAGACCGCAGGGGGTAGGGACGTCGTCGCGGATCCCCTGTCGCCCGCGATCTCGCCGATCAAGGAGTGAAGACGGTCGCCAGACCCGAGTGTACAATTACGAGCGCCGGATTTTACCTGTAGCACTATTTTTCAAAATTTTACCCTTCGTCGCCGCCGAGGTGCCCGCGCCATCCCCGGAGCAACGCGTCGAGCGAACCCTCCTTCACCGCGCGCCGCATCGTCTTCCTATCGTCCGCGGCCTCCTCCCGGGTCCCCCGCACCGGCCCCCACCTCGGTCGACCCCTCTCGTGAACCACGGCGGCGAAGGGGCCGCCGTCGACGAAACCGGCTTTTTCGCGAAAAGCGCCGAGCGCGTGAACGTTCCCGTCGCCCTCCCTCGACATCGCGCGAACCAACCCGCCCAACCCCACGCCGTTCTCCCGCGCGTCCCTCGCGATGAACTCCCTGTGCGCCTCGCCGGCGTCCGTGACGAGAAACGCCTCGAAGGCGTCCAGAGCGGCTCGGATCTCGTCCCTCGCGCTCGCGTCCAGCCCGGACGCGTCCAGCCCCGCTCCGGACTCGTCGACGAGCGTTCGGAGCGAACTCCTCGCGCGACACCGCGTCGCGACGGACGCGTCGTCGTCCGCGAGCATCTTCAGCAGGGGCGATACCGCGTGTGCCCTGCACGACGCGACGTCGTGCAGGTCCTCCCTGATGAACCTGTACTGCACGGGAGGCTCGCACCACCGCGCGGCTCTGCGCTGAAAGTACGCAACCTCGTCCAGGAACGCGAGCGACAGCCGCCGCTCCTCGACCATGACGCAGTCCCTCACGGTGAGCACGCAGTGTATCCAGTTGGGAGGGGACAGGAGCGGGCACCCGCCGCACTCCAGGGGCGCCACCCAGAACGTGGGCAGTTTCGCGGGAGGAGGAACGTGATCCGGGCGGGATCCGGAGGAGCGTCCAGAAACGTCAAACTTGGCGCCGGGTCCCAGAGGCGTCCGCGACGGATCGTCCGACATCTCGCGTCGGTGGGGGAGGTAGTGCGTCGGGGTGTCGAACAGATCCAACGCCGTCTGCTTCATCGTCTGGTTCATCACGCCGTCCTGCGCGATCCACTCGTAATCCTCCCGAGCCGCGAACACGAAGAGCTTGCACACCGGCCGGCCGGTGGGACCCAGCAGCTCGCTCCCGTCGCGGCGGCGAAAAGGGTTAGCGCCGACCCTTCGCGGGGCGTCCCTGCGCACCGGAAGCCCCACCTGAAACACAAACTCGCCGCAGTCGTCGAGGTGCCACCAGGTGAGCGCCCCCGCGGCGCTGAGCCGCGTGGCCATGTCGAGCGGCACGCCCACCCCGCCGGGCCTGTGAAGCGCGCCTTGCGCCGGGAGCGCCGTCTTGTTACCCTCGGCGTCGATCACGTGGTTCCCTCGTCCCGCCTCCTCCGCCTTTGCGTCCGTGTCCTCCGCGGACCCGTCGATGGGCGCGTCGGCTGGACTCCGCGTGTCGAAAAACTCGGGTAAGGGCCATCGCAGGCGCTCGGGCAGCACGGGCACGGTCGTGTCGTCGCGGTGAAACATCTGCAGATTCAAGGGCTCGTCGCCGTCGACAACCTCGGCGAAGGACCCGACCATGCGCATGTACCTGTCGCTGAGGAGGTGCGAGCCGGGAGCGCCCCACCCGCCGACCATCGCCACCTTGGGCCGTGGGAAGGAGCTCCACGGAGAGTCGCACGCCCACGATACGGCGTCGGCAGTCGCGGCATCGCCGTCACCGCCGCCGCCGCCCATCGCGTCGAACACGCCCCGCGCGTACTCCGGCGACGCGAGCGCGGGCACCCCTCGCACCGCGTAATCCCGCATTTCGTCCTCGGTGCGCGCCAGCGGGACGAGCTTGCACCGCCATGAGGGCGATACCCCCCGCACGAACCGGTCGGGCAGGCCCCACCGCTCGAAGAGCTCTCGCATCGGATGCTCGGCGTCGTCGCCCAACGTCTGGTCGATGATTCTGTCGTTGGAGCGCGGCGGCTCGGCGGGTCGGGTGTCCATGAGCCTCGGCCTCTTAGCGTTGTCCTCAGTCGGCATGCGGGCGCGGGCGGGATACCCGCGCGCGACCGCTCGAGTGACCCCACGCGCGCGTGCTCCCAGCTTCACAAATCTCGCGAAAACTCTCGGGCTCGTGAAAGAGGCTCGTGAAAAGTTAGACGGAGAGCGTCGCGCTACTGTATCGTACGATAACGTCACCGCGTCAGAGGCGCGAAGCTATCCTCTCTCTCTCTCGTCGAGCGTCGCCCATCAAGCGGGCGAGGGCGTCGGCACGTCCGGGGCGAGCAGACCGAGCTCCTTCGCGTCGACCCACAGCTGCGCAGGCACCGCGTTTGCATCCGCCAGCCACGCCACGCTCTGCGCAACCTCCTCCGGCGACTTGACCCCGACGGCGCACCCTTTAACGACCCGCGGCGCGCACGCGAACGCGATGGCGACCGCGGGCAACGGCACGCCGTGCTTCGACGCGAGCGCCCTCCACCGTTCGGTCCGCGCCACGATGTCCGGCGGGGCGGGCGCGTATTTGTAGTGCGAGCCGCCGACGAGCAAACCGCTCGCGAAGATGCCCGCGTTGTGAACCGCCACGCCGCGTCGCTCGCACTCCCACAGGACGTCCCCGCCGTCCTGATCGAGCAGGTTCCACGCACCCGCCATCATCACCGAGTCGAACGTGCCGGGCGGATTATCTTCCAGCATGCGACGCACGAACGCGGCGTCGTTCATGCCGAGGGACACCTCGCGGATGGCGCGTTCGTCGTCGCGGAGCTTGACGAGCTCGGCGACGCCGCCCCCCGCGTTGGCCTGCGCGTACCTCGCCTCGTCCTCGGCGTCGTGAATCCTCAGGCCGTCGACGGAACCGAGCCGGAGGCGCGCGAGGGAGTCGGCGTGGGATCGGCGGAAGCCCGGTCCCGTGTAGTCCAGCACCGGAAGGACGTCGACGGGCGCGTCCGGGAAGATGCAACCGGGATCGCCCGGAACGTTGCCCCACTCGACCGCGGACTCCTTCTCCGACGCCGTCACCTCGTCCTTGGGTTTCATCACGCGGCCGACCTTGGTGTACACGCGCGTTTTGCTCATGTCCGCGCCGCACTCTCGCAGCGCGTCGCCGAGCCTTCGCTCGGAGAGGCCGAGGCCGTAGTGGGGCGCGGTGTCGAAGCGGGTGATTCCCGCGTCGAGCGCCGCGCGAACCGTCTCGGTGGCGCGCTCGGGGGTGGAGGACGCGTAGATGCCCGCGAGTGGGGAGCATCCGAGGATCAAATCGTCCACCGTGAGCTTCCTGCCCGCGGGATGCGAGCCCAGCGACGCGGAGGCGGACGCCATCTTTTCGGTGGGAATGGCGAAGCCGGCGGAGACGCTCTTCGAGTCGCTCGCGTCTCCGGAAGAGGGCGCGACGCGGCCGGCGCCCGCGCGGAAGTGGATGGCGGCGAAGACGGCGAGCGCTATGACCGCGAGGACGTGCGCGAGGTTGGGGGCGAGCGACTCGACACGGTCGTTCGATGCGCGAGTCGAGCGCCGCGCGCTCATCCAGTGTCGAGAAAAACCTGAGCCGAGGTCTCCCAAACTTATCTGCCAGCTGTGTTCGGCCACGTGGGCAAGTGCCGAGAGCGCTCACTTCGAGGCGCGCGTAGCCGCACGACCCGTGTCAGGAACAGCCATGAGCGCAGTCGTCGCCACCAACGTCGTCATCGCGCGCGCGTCCGCGCGCGCATCGCGCGTCTCCCGCCTCGCTCGCGCCGCGCGCGCCGCGACCGCGCCGCGCTCGATCGCTCCCGACAACGTCGCGCTCGATCGCGCCAGGCTCGTGCGATGCCGCGCGGAGGGCGAGGAGAAGGACACCATGAGCTCGCTCGACGCCATCCTCGGCGGCTCCCAGGACAAAGACGCGCCGGTACGAGCGCACGCGGCGGCCGCGTCGATGCGATTCCCGCCTCTTTCCCTCTCCGTATCCGCCCGTATCCATCCACGCTGAATTTACCAACAACCTCCATGGAATTTTCCAGGCTGAGGAGCCCGAGCCCGTCAAGGCCCCCGAGCGCAAGCCCGGAGAGGTGTCCGAGGCGATGAAGAAGAAGCTCAGGGACGAGTACGTCGGCCTCGGAGGCACCCCCAGCAAGCCGATGCCCAGCAATCTTTTCCTGAACATCTGTCTGTTCATCTCGGCTATCGCCATCCTGGCCAAACTTAGCGGGGTCCTGGGCTGATGATTGCTTGCTGTGAAAGATAGTCATCAGGATTTGCCTAAATGTGCTTAGAATAATGTGTAACTTGTATGGGTATTTCACGTCGAACTCGCCAGAATTTGCATCGATCGGAAGCTCTCACCAAGCGTATCCTGCAACGTTCACCCCGGCGTCCTTCAGAACATCCGGAGCAGCGGCCCAAGGCGCGCCTCCAGGCTCTCTCGCGACGACAGCGATGCTTCGTCGTTCGCTTCAGACGCTCGCGAGCGTTGGCGCGCGTGCACATGCGCAGCGCGCCGGCTGCGTCGGCTTCCAGAGCGCGTTCCACGCGCCCGTTTTCGGCACCGAGGAGCGGAGCTCCGCTGCCGATCGCGTGTCGCACTCGCGACTCGCTGCCGCTGTCGCCTGGAGAGGTGCGTGTCTCCAGCTACCGACCGGCTTCGGAGGACCGTCGCTCGCTGCGTTGGGTGTCTATCGACTCGAATCACCCGCGCCTGCGGGTATCTTCGCGTCGCGTGGCGCGCGTCGGCCCTCCGCCCGGAGGTCGCCCGGCATTTAGGGTTCCTCCCAGCCAGTGCTCACCCTGGCGTGTTTTTGGAACGCGACCGCCGTCCCAGACGACGCGTGATCTGACCAACAAACCACCCCCATCCCCTTCCATCAGGCATGTCCACCGACATCACCGTCAACAGCGCGAACAGCGGCGCAATCACCGCCGCGCTCAAGACCCCGACCGCCGACATCAAGTACGTTCCCTCCCGTCGCACCCGCAAAATATCCCCCCCGACAGGACGCCCCGTGCCCCGCGATCGTCTCTTCCAGACGATTGATCCGTTTCTTTTAACAACGAACCGAGCCTGACCTCCCGTCCGCTCTCCCGCCCCGCCCCTCTCCGCGCTACGCTCAGGTACGACGAGAGCAACCACTCGGTGGATAAACCCGGCGATCCCTCCAAGAGGGCGTTCACGTACATGGTCCTCACCGGCGGCCGCGTCATCTACGCATCCGCGCTTCGCCTCGCCGTGCTCAAGTTTCTCCTCTCCATGAGCGCCTCCGCGGACGTCCTCGCGCTGGCGTCGCTCGAGGTGGACCTCGCCAAGATCGAGGCCGGCCAGACGGTCACCGTCAAGTGGCGCGGTAAGCCGGTGTTCATCCGCCGAAGGACGGAGGGTGAGGTGGAGCGGGAGGCGGCGGTGGACGTCGCGTCGCTTCGCGATCCGCAAGCCGACGCCGACCGCGCGGTGAACCCGGAGTGGATGGTCCTCGTCGGCGTGTGCACCCACCTCGGGTGCGTGCCAATCTCCAACGCGGGCGATTACAACGGGTGGTTCTGCCCGTGCCACGGCTCGCACTACGACGCGTCCGGGCGCATTCGCAAGGGGCCCGCGCCGTACAACCTGGAGGTGCCGGAGTACAAGTTCATGGACGGGGACAAGATGGTCATCGGTTGAGAGCGTCGGAAGGGACTCGTCGAGAGGCTCGAGGAAGGTCGGGCGGGGATGGGTGACTCGAGGATTTGGCGCTCGGACGCGGCCTCGGCGAGGCGCGACCGGCGCGGGATTTTTCCACATCGTAGCGAAACGGGGCGTGAAGGGAACCCCACCTCAATTGAGCGAGGGGTTGGTGTAACACTTTGAAATGTAAGTTTCTATTCCACCGGCGCCCCCCCCCCGCGTCTGGCCATCGTCCTTCGCGGCGGGCCTCATCGCCCCCCGCCCTCCTCGCGAACCTGCCGTATCCCGCGCACGGGCGTCTCGCACCGCGGGCAGACGTACCCCCGGTCCCCCCGGATCCCGGCTCTCGCCGCGGCGCAGTAATAGCAAAACGCGTGTCCGCACGACGTCGAAGCGTACCTCGCCCCCGCGGGTTCGGCCCCGCACTCGACGCACGGCCCGACCGTCCCCTCGGCACCCCCCTCGGCACCCCCGACCCCGTCCCCGCCCCGCGCGACCCCGGGTCCAGCCCCGAACGCCCGCGACGCCGCGCGACGCAGCCGGGGCGCCGACACCATCGGCAGCACAAACAGCGCGAGTTCGCTCACCTCGCGCCACACCAGCTGCCTGTTGAGGTACTCGTAGCTCACCATCCTGCGCGCGTGGGGTTCGCCGTACACCAGTCTAGTGCGCAGCGCGCGTTCCGTCAGGGTCCTGTACCTGCCGCGGTTGAGGAAGGCGAAGAGGTTCAATAGCGCGAGGGTCGAGTACGTCGCCTCCAACGCGTTGACGGCGTTTGACGCGGCGCGGCGCCACGATCCCTCGGGTTCGTCCGCCCAACGCCCCGCGCCCATGGCCCGACGCAGCTTGGACCACGCGAACCGCCCGCCGACGAACGCGGTGCCGTAGAGGAGGCGCTGCGAGACGCTCAGCTTGGCGCCCTCCATCCCGGTTCGTCCCTTCGATTTGGATGAAGATGACGAACTCGACGACGACGACGACGACGACGACGACGGGCGCTCGTCCCTGTACCGGAGGTTCATCAGCTCCATCCCCGGCGTCGGCCTGTGCGACCACACGGTGAAGTAGAACACGAGCGCGTCCAGGAGCAGGGTGAGCTCGGACTGGCGCCTGGTCACCGCCCCGGGGAAGACCATCGCGAACATCCTGTTGAACTGCTCGCGCAGGAGCGACACGAGCTCGTCGTCGAGCCTGCCCGCGTCCACCTGCGCGACGCGGAGGACGCGCACGTCGGGCGCGGGTTTGGACGATGGAGAGGAGGAAGGGGAGGGCGTGCCCATCGTCGCGGGCGAGGACGGACCGGCGTCGCCCGAGTGCCGCGACATCGAGCCCCTGGGCGCCCGCCCTGCGCCCCGCCCAACTGTCCGATGAGAATTCCCCCGTCCGCGGGCTGGCAGGCAGGGCTCCCGGCGGACTGGCTCTGCCTGGGCGGGCGATCTTTCTCGCCCTTCCAACTCCGAAAGGTCACGCGGAACTCGGGCCACTCCACAGCGCGCGCGCGGTCCGTCCGGGTCTCCCGAACCTTCCCGCGAGCAACCGCACGCGAATCGCCCCGCGCTCGAGCGCCGTCCGCGATCCGTCGACCCGCGCGCGCCGCCCCCGTCGTGCAATCTTATCAAAAAGGGTTAACAAAAAGGTCATCGCGCCAACACCCTCACGAAGGTTGCGCACTTCACGCGAAACCACGCCACGACGTAGGGCGACGCCGGCGCGATGGGTCCGTGCCTGAGTAAATCCGAGAACAAGGGCACGGCCTACGAGTTCGCGGTGTCCGACCCGAAGGCGAAGGCTCCCGACGCTCGAGCGCCGCCCGAATCGAGCGGCAACGGCACCGACGCGAAGAATGCGACCAAGGCGAAGCGCGCGCCCGCGCAGCGCGTCATGAGCGTCAGCAAGGACGGAGACCACGAGCAGGTGTCCCAGCTCCGTCAGCAGGGGATGACGGAGAGGCTCCAGGCGCGACCGGCGCAGGGGAGCGCCGCCAAGCCCGAAACCCCGGCGGGGCGCAAGGCGAACGAGGACGAGGTTGCATTCATCAAGTCGGCGCTGGAGAACACGGTGGTGTTCCATCAGCTCGACGAGACCGTGCGGGACGCGGTGGCCAGGGAGATGACCTCGCTGGAGGTTCACGCGGGCGAGCGCATGATCCAGGAGGGGGACATGGGATCCGAGATGTACCTCGTGCACTCGGGGACATTCGACATCTTTTGCCACCGCAGGGGCACCGAGGTCAAGGTCAACTCGAAAGCCGCGGGGGACATCTTCGGAGAGATCTCGTTGATGTTCGAGTCCCCGCGCTCAGCGTCGGTGGTGGCCACGTCGGACGCCGTGGTGTGGATGCTGGACCGCAAGTCCTTCAGGGAACTGACCCGCAAGGTTGCCGAGGAGGCAAAATCGCAGCACCTCGTCTTCCTCAACTCAGTCCCGATCCTCGCCTCCTTGACCGTCGAGGAGCGCATCCGCGTCGCCGAGGCCCTGGAGGAGAAGACCTTCCTGCCGGGCGAGATCGTCGTGGAGCAGGGGTCGACGGAGACGGACTACTTCTACATCGTCGCAAAGGGCGAAGCCGTCGTGAGGGTGGCGAAAACGGGTGACGCAGAGGACGGGGACCTGGATGGATCGGTCCGGGGAATGCGAACCGTCAACCATCTCTTCCGCGCGGATTTCTTCGGCGAGAAGGCTCTGCTGTACCATCAACCGAGGGACGCCACGGTGATGGTGCCGCTGGGGGGCACGCCGCTGGTCTGCCTGTGCCTGGGTCGATCGGTGTTCACCGACCTGCTGGGACCGCTTCAGGAGATCATGGCGCGGGAGAAGTCGGCGGAGGTGGTGGAGCAACGGATGCGGGAGCTGGAATGGGCGGCGCCGTGGATGCGCGCCGACGTGAAGATCGTCGACCGAAAGGGCAGGAGCGTCGCGTCCACCGGAACGTGCAGCAACGTCACCTTCGCGTCGCTCGCCCCGACGGAGTACCTCGAGCAGCAGCAGCTTCTCTCGGGGGGGAGGGGGACGGAGGGGAAAGAACCCGTGCAGGATGCCTTGGAGCCCCCGACGGTCGAGATCGAGCTGAGGGAGGGCGATCTCCTCGGCGGCGGCGCGAGTGGCAGCGTGCGACGGGTCGAATGCGCCGTCGGCGGCGGCGAGATGAAGACGTTTGCGCTGAAGAAGATGCGAAAGTGCGCGGTGATGTCCACCCCGGAGCACATCTACTGCGAGCAGAGCATCACGAAGGAGCTCAAGCACTTCGCGTGCATGCGTCAGCACGCCAGCTTCCAGGACGATGAGTACCTCTACTTTTTGTTCGATTTCGTGGACGGATGCGATCTGATGGACGCGTTGGCGGCTGTGGCCACGGTTCAAAACGTTCGCCTCCCGAAGAAGCCCTTCACGCCAAAGATCAAAATGCTCAAGGGCATGCCGGAGGAGATGGCGATGTACTACATAGCGGTCATAACCAGCGCGTTCGAGTACCTCCACGACCACCAGATCGTGTACAGAGACCTCAAACCCGAGAACGTGCTGCTCGCCAGCGACGGGACGGCCAAGCTCGGCGACTTTGGTTTCGCCAAGAAGCTGGAAAAGGGTCAGCACACGTACACGTTCTGCGGAACTCCGGGGTACGTGGCGCCCGAGGTTGTGCTAGCGCGCGGGTACGGCACCAGCGTGGACTGGTGGGGTCTTGGGGTGATGATGTATGTCCTGCTGACGGGCCAGCAGCCGTTTTCGCAAATCGTCGGGGGTAAACCCGAGGATCCGCTCACGGTGATGAAGCGAATCGTGGACCGGAGCTGGCACGTCTCGTTCCCGGTGTACCTCAGCGAGGAGTCCGTCGACATCATGAGCTGGTTCATGGAGCGGCGATCGGCGAAGCGTCTCGGTAACCTGCGGAGAAAAGCGAGCGACATTCGGACGCACGCGTGGTTCGCGCAGGCTGAGTTTGACTGGGAGGCGCTCAGGACCGGGCAACTGAAGCCGAAGCCGCTGGCGCTCTCCGAGGCTTTCGCGGAGCAGCACAGGAAGAGGATACTGGACCTTGAGCGGGAGATCTTCGCGTCGATGGCTCCGGAGAACCCAGTCGATATGGAGGAGGCGTGCAAGATCTTCGAGGACTTCTGAGGTCCTTCTGATGACATTGACAGTGTACGATAACAGTGTACGTACGATAACTTTCGAGTTGAGTACGATCGAGTTGACGCTATAGTATTATTCGTGATCGATGAAAGCTTTTGATCCCATCTCCGTCGCGACGCTCTCCAACTCCATCGCGTCACACGGAGAACGACGCGGACCTACCGCGCATTCCCCCGCCCTTCCGAAAACCCCCGTTCTTCGGCACCACCATCGGAATCTTCACATCCAGACCCCGACTCTTGATCGCGGCGAACACGGCGAAGGCGCCCAGTAAGACGACGACGGCGACAGCCTTCGTCGCGCCGTCGTTCCTCTCGCCCCCGGTTGTTCCGGCGTCGCATCGCAGCGACCCCATCCTCGCCGGGTGAATCAGGCACATCGCCGCGCCCATCGTCCACTCCACGTCGTTCCCGTTGACGTCCTCGACGTACTCGATCTCATCCGCGTTTGGCGAAAATCCAAATCCGACGCCACCCTCCCCGTCCTCGCCGTCCCCGCCCTCGAGGAGCGCCGTCACCAGTGCACCGTCGAAACAACGGCCGGGCAGCCTATCCGTCGCGGTGTTTGCGTCCACGCCGTCCCACCCGGCCAGCGCGTCCTCCCATTTCGTCGCGCACGCTCGCCTCGCGCCCGCCTTGATCGACGACAGCGTCGGCCGGGGAAATCCCCGCAAACCGTCGGGCAGCGCGACGTGAAGAAAGTGCGTCAGGTGGTACGGCAGCGACATCGCGAGAAAGCGCCCGACGCCGACGACGTCCGCGGGCGCGCGCATCGGCGACCCGTCGCGCGTCTGCAGCGCGCGAACCTCCGCGCGAACCTCCCTCTCGCACGCGTCAAAGTCCCCGGTGCCCGTGAGCGTCACGCCGTCGACAGCCTCCGTCCTTCCTAAAAACGCGCAAGGAATCGAAGTCTCCGATTCGCCGCGCGCCTTCGCCGCCGCCGCGGCGGCGGCCCACATCCGCTTCTCCACGTGGTTCGCGCCGTACCCGAGGTACGAGCGGACGTACACCCTTCGCTTTAGCTCGAGAAGATCCGCCGGGGGCCGGCCTCGCTCGTCCGGGGACAAAATTTTGGACGCGGGCAGCGCGACAATCTGCGCGCTCCCGCCGCCCACGTCCAGCGCGCCCACGGTCTGCGGCACCGCCTCCGCGTCCGGCGCGCCCACGGAGGTCATGTCCCGTCCCGAGAGCTGGTTCGCGGCGAGCCAAGCGAAGAACCCTTCCTCCTCGCCGTCGATTGTCCGAAAGTGCGATCTCTCATTCTCGACTCGCAGCCCGCCCCCGTCCAACCCGAGACGGAACCTCGTTCGTCTCGACACCACCCTCGCGACGGACGCCCACAACGAACTCTGCTCCTCGTCGGACAGGACCCGGACGCCCGCCGTGGCCCAGAGGTACAGCGGCGTGGCGCTGCGTTCATCGGCGGGCACCTTCGCCAGCGCCTGCTCGAGCATCGGCACGATGGCGTTCGCGACGGCGTCGTCTCCAACGCCCGCGAGCGACGCCAGCGGCGTGTGCCCCTTCACCTTCTTACCGATCGCGCGGAGCTGGAACCGGGGTTTGGCGGCGCCCGGGACGATCTCGAACGTGTGCGCGCGGCACCCCGTCGATCCCGCGTCGACGATCACGACGTGCCGAGGGGCGTCGCCGCACATCGCGTCGGCGGATGCGTCCACGTACGACGATGCGCTCCCGCGCGCGAGGGCGGACGCGAAGACCAGGCGCGCCGCGAAGACGGCGCCGAGGAGCAAGCCGCAGATGACGATCGCGAGGTAGCGCGCGTCGCGGCCGGCGCCCGAGGAGGCCGTGGTCGTCAACATCGCGCGCGTCCACGCGAAGGGCGAGGCGGTCGATCGCGTTCGCTGCGCGCGCTTGTGCTCGGGCGTCTCGGCGTCGAACGAACCCGGCGCGTCGTCCCCGCCCCAACCGCGGCCTGTGTTGACCTGGTTCAGACTGTCTCCCGTCGAGGACGTCCGCTTGATCATGCGCGGCGTGCCCGCCCGCGCACGTAGGAGTGAACCGGCGGCACGGATTCATTCGTTAACGGGTCTCCCGTCAACGTTGCTGCTGTGTGACAGCGGCGCGTGCGAACTCGGCACAGAGATGACGCGCGACGCGCCCGAGCGCGACGGGGAATGGCGGCGCGCGGCGCTTTCTTACCGCGAGAAGTTCGTCGATGACCTCGTGATCGCGCTCCCGGACGCGACCGGACCGCCGCTGAGGATCGCGCAGGCGGCGAGCGCCGCGGCGGTGGGCACCGCCTCTCGACGCGGCGACGGCCGAAAAGATCGTCATTCGGTGCGCCGGGGCGCCGGGCCCGTCGTCGCGCGCCGCGACGATCCCGACGACGACGCCTCGGCGGACCCGATACCCTCGACCGGGTTCACCGTCTGGGACGCGGGGATCCTCCTCGGCATGTACGTAACCCAGCCGGAGGTGTGGCGACGCCTCACGCGAGCGTCCTCGTCGTCGTCGTCGTCGTCGTCGTCGGACGCGGTGGTCCTCGAGCTGGGTTCCGGCACGGGCGTCGCGGGGTTACTGGTCGCGTCGTCGGGCCTCCCCGCGGTCGTCGGCATGTCCGACCTCCCCGCGGTCGTCCCGTTCCTCCGCGCCAACGCGTCGAGGAACAAGGCGCCGGAAGGTCCGGTGCCCGGCACGGTAGCGATGGCGACGGTGCCACTCCGGTGGGGGGTGACGGACGACGCGAAGGCGTTGCCCGGGCCCCTCAGGGCGCCGCACGTGGTGCTCGGCGCGGACCTGATATACACCGAGAGGCGCGAGGTCATCGACGCGCTCGTGACGACGCTGGAGTCGATCGTGCCCGTCGGGGGCGTCGCGGTGTTTGCGTCGTGCGTCGAGCACAGGCCGGAGAGCGTGAGTTACTTCGAGGAGCGCGTCGCACGCGCGGGCGGGTTTACGTGCGTCGCCGTGGACCACGGGGCGCTCCGGCCGGGGTACGGACGCGAGGGGGGCGGGACGTTCAGGGTGGTGGAGATGACGCGCGAGGGAGGCGAGGGGACGTCGTAGGGACGCGGCGGCCGGTGGCTCATCGACGAGACGGTTAACATTAGCACTAGATTCATAGACTACGAAGGTGACACTTACGAAGGGACGTTCGAGTGCCCGTCAGCGAGAAATAAGGTAACATTATCAGCCACGCGCCGCGCACGGGCGGGTTCGAACAACAGTCATAGCATACAGGTGGTTGGCGACGCGAGAGGATTCGGCGTTGCGGTTTTACTGCCCGACCTTCTCCCTCTCGGAGGAGGTGGTCTTCTTCTTGGTGGTCTTGACGGGCTTTCGCTTGAACGCCACGACGTTGCTGCGCGCGGTGGCGGGGATCCTGTCGGTCTCCCAAGGGGGCACGTAGGTCTTTTCGCCCTTCTCGTAGGACGTGATGAAATAGCCGGATTCCTCACGGATCCTCTTCATATAAGCCTTCGCCTCGGATGTCTTGTTGTCCCTCACGAGGAGCTCGGCATACCTCAAGACCATGTAGGTGGTGACTCCCTCGAGCTCCTGCTCCCTGAAGCCGTTCTTGAGAAGGTAGGCCTTGCATATTTTGCAGTTCTTGACCGCCAGCGCGGCGATGAAGCCGGTATAGGCGAGACCGGCGAAGAACATCGCGAAACCAATCTCGTCAGGGAAAGCCTTGGTCTCGGAGGTGAAGAAGCATCCCAGCGCGGTGGGGTGCACGGCACAGTTGCCGGAGGTGATGGGGTCGACATTGGAGGCGAGGTTGAAGAGGGCGGCCTCGACGGCGAGGAGCGTGGCGTTTGCGACATGGAACTCGGGTTGGTAGCCCTTGATGAAGAAGTGGTGCGCAGCCTCGAGCGGGCCGAAGTCCTTGCCAATCTTGGCCTTTTGCGGTGCGTTGGTTGGATCGAACCAGAACTCACCTGATGATGTGGATGCGATGCGAGGGGGAACGGTCGAGTCAGTCACGGATGATATTCAAGAGGTGACGCGCGAAACGTACGTATCGTGTGATCGGATGAAGATCGCGAGCGACGGGCGGTCCAGACCCGGGGACGGATGCCGATGCCGGGGGACCGGGACGGTGCGTCCCGAACCGGAATTGCAAAAAGTGGCAATTGCAAAAAGTGGCAGCTTTTCGAGGGCGAATCAATCGGGGCGGAAAGATCGGCATCGGAGCTCACCTCCTTTCTTGGCGGAGCAGCGGATGAGGCCGCGATCGCGCGCGACGCGGGGACGCGCGACGGTGGGCAGAGATATTGGGGTGGAAAGTAGGGCGACGGACATGTTTGCCGGGCGCTTGGGTGGAGTGAGGTCGGGAAGGGTTCGTTGTCATATCCGCCGTGGGTAAAAAGCGTAAAAGATCTGAAAATATCCCAGCCAATTTTCGGATTTTTCGGTCTGGAAAGCGGAATTTCGGTCAGACGACAGGATCCAGATGCGCTGGCAGGTGACTGGACCGCCATCTGGGCGGGAGAACATTCAATTCGTACTCCCCCGATCCGAGCGGGAGACGCCTGGTGAAGCGCATATCTAGGCGCGCACCGTCGCAAACTCCGTTGATATGTACACATCCGCCGTGAACATCGCGCTCACGGCGCGCGTCAGCCCCGCCACGACGGCTGGGGCTCGACGCGCGCCCGCGCCCGCGTCAAATGCCAACTTGCCCAAAAAGTGCGTTTGCCGGCAGCCGACTTTGTTCGGGAGCCATCTCCCCGTCGCCTCGTCGGGCGGTCGCCGCGCGCGCATCGTCGCCGCCCGAGCCCGTCGCGGCGGTGAAGGCGCGGACTCGCTCCCGAGCCTCCTCCCGTGGGCGCGCGAACGGGCCGACTCGGCGCGAGAGGGCGCCTCCGTCGACGGCGGGGCATCCGACGGCGATTCTGTCCGCGCGAATAACGCGCCCGGGTACTTCGACCTGGTCCAAGACGTGGGCGACGACGACTCTTCAGACGCGGACGACGGCCTCGCGTGGTTCAAAACCGCCCTCGGCGCGTTCATGTACGATAAGGGATACCGCCAGGCGTTCGCGCTCCTCGGGTTTCCCGGGCCCGACGCCGAGCACCTCATGGCGCTCTCGCAGCTCCGACCCGCCAGGACCGCCCTGGACGAGGCGGACGCGACTCTCCTGGAGCTGAGCTGCGGCCCCGGCATGTTCGCCGAGAAATTCGCGCGCGGATCCGAGTTCCCGCGCATCGTAGCCACCGACTACGCCGAGGCCATGTGTGCGCAGACGCTCGAACGCATCGCGTCGTCACCCAACGCGCGCGCGAAGGACACCGCCGTGGTCCGCGCGGACGTCGGCAACCTGCCCTTCGACGACGACGCCTTCGCGGCGGTGCACTCCGCGGCGGGTATCCACTGCTGGCCCGAACCCGCGCGCGGGCTCGAAGAGGTCAGTCGCGTTCTCAAACCCGGCGGTACGTTCGTCGCGTCCACGGTCGTCCTCCCCGAGAAGGCCCGCGCCAAGATGACCGCCAAGGGTCTCGACGCCGCGACGTACTCGACCCGCGCCAGGAAGCAAAACATGCCATTCTGGGACCGGGATGCCGTGCTGGAGATGTGGCGATCCACGCCGGGGTTCGAGGACGCCGAGATCATCCACGCCGAGAAGGCGTTCGTGATGATATCCGTCTCGAAGGGCTCGCGCGACGGGCTCGGTAACAACGCGGTGTCCAGACCCGAACGGGTGAACGCACCCGAGAAGACCGAAAAGACGGAGAAAACCGACGACGAGACGCCCGAGATCCTCAACCAGTGGTGGCCGGTGGCGTTTGAGCACCAGCTCGACGCGGACGGTGACAAGCTCGCCGTCGCCCTCTTCGGTGAGCCCCTCGTGTTGTACCGCACCGACGGGGGTGTCGTCAACTGCGTTCAGGACAGGTGCGCTCACAAATCCTGCCCCCTCTCGCTCGGCTACGTCCGCGACGGTAAGTTGCTGTGCCGGTACCACGGCTGGGCGTACGGCGAGGGCGGCGAGCTCGTGGACGTTCCCGCGCTCGAAGCCGGCCACTGCCCAAAGGCGAGCGTGCCGAAGTACCCGTGCCACGTCGCGGACGGCGTCGTGCACGTCTGGCTCGGCGACGCGGCCGAATGCGGTCGATCCGAACTCCCCGGGAGCGTCGTGGCGACTCGCTCGATGAAGGGCGTCGAGACGCTCTCGTGGCCGCGTCTGACGGAGACGCGCGAGTGGGACGGCGTTCCATGGCACAGCGCCGTGGAGATCACCCAGGACTTCACCCACCTCCAGTTCGTCCACCCGAACACCCAGGCTGGCAGGGCGCCGCTCTTGGTCGGCGGCTTGACGAAGTTTGAGACGAAGGGCCACCCGCCGGGCGGTTTCGTGGCCGAGTACGTCGGGGGAAGCGGCAAGGGCGGCGGCCGGGTCACCTTCGTTCCCCCGTCCACCGTCATGAACGAGTCCTTCTTCGTGGACGAGGAGGCGCCCGACGGTAAGAAGGCGTTCCCGCTCTGTTTCGTATTCCGCTTCGTCCCAACCGCGCCCGGGAAAACCGCAATCTTAGTGCAGACGCACCAGAAGCTCTTCCCCCACATCTCCGACCGGTTCGCCAAGGCGCTCATGAACATGACCAAGGTGATGAGCCAGGATCAGCTCGTGCTCGCCGCCCAGAGGCTGCGGGTCGCGCAGGGTTCGCCCCAGTGGAACCTCCCCATCGAGTCGGACAAGCACCTCCTCCACTTTACCCAGTGGAGAGTCGCCGCGGAGGGAAACGGACCCTGGTTCCACGGCTACGACCTACCCGCCCCATCCGCCGAGCTCGCCGAACTCGACGACGTTCTCGCCCGGATCCGAGCCGAAGGCGTCACCGCCACGGGTCAGCACCTCCAACGACCCGACGCGAGCGGTCACCCGAGGCCCTTCCACAGACCGGTCAGTCGCGCGGTCCGAAGGGGCGCCGCATCCGCCGCCGGCGTCGACAAGTCCGGCGTGGACGTGGAGAAGCCGCTGAGAGATCTCGCGTCCGCCGGTCAGCCCGCTTGGCACGAGGTGGGCGTCCCGCTCTGGCTCGCCGATGCCATGAACGCGGCGCGCGGCAGCAACGTCGTCAAGCGGGTCGTGTCCGGCGTGCGATGGGGCGAGGGAACGTGGCAGAAGAAGGACGACGAGGACGGCGAGAACCTCCTCGCGGAATCCGCCCCAAAGGCTCCCTTCGCAAACAACGCAATCGCGTTCAACCGCAGGTCCAAGGCCGGATTGAGCGAGGACGACAAGAAAGCGGAAGGCGAGAAGACGGCGTCCAAGCAGTGAGCGACGCGTGTGTATCTCACTCTATCATATCACCCTGTGTCAGTAGACTACCTGTTGTGTAATAATTTTGTATTCCACCATCGTTGCAGCCCACGCTGACGGTAAAAGGGCCGGCGCAACGAACTTTTTCCAATACCTAGCGGCGCGGGGGCAGGGGAGGCGCCATGGAGTCCAGCGACGGCTGGAGCCTCGGCTGGACCGGCGTCGACGCCCTCTGGTCGATTTTCGACCCGGCGCGGGAGCCCGGGGACCCGACGCCGCGAACCGCGGCGCCCGCGCGGCCCGAGCCCAAGTTCGATCCCACCGGCGCTCGCGCGAGGCTCTACGACCAGCGGATCGCGTACTCCGAGAAGGCGACCGAGGCGGTCGCGCTGACGGCGGACCTTCGCGCGTGGCGGCCCGAGGACGGCGACGACGCCAACGCGCTGCAGCTCGCGACGACGCTGGTCGACTGGTCCCTCGCCGTGCTGTCGTACGGTGGCCTCGGCGCGAGGCCCGCCAAGGGAAAGGCGAAGAGCAGGGGCGGCGGTGACGAGGACGGCGAGAAGAAACAACGAACGAACGGGCCGCCCCCGCCGAGGGCGGCGGGCGCGGATCCCCCGACGCCGCGCGCGCTGTGCGCGGATACCACGCTGTGGCGCGCGCTTCACGCGGGCCTGGCGCACGGCGCGGATCGCGGCGTGCACGGCAAGGTGACGCCGTCGGCGGCGGCCACGTCGCATCTCATGCTAGCCGTGACGGCGGCGGCGACGGGATCATCGGACGGAGGACTCCCATCGATCGACGCGCGCGACGACGACGACGAGATCCTGCCGTCGGTCATCGCGGAAAGCCTCGGGCACGTTCGCGCGAGGCTCGGCCGAGAGTTCAAACCCGCGCCCGAGCAGTGCATAGCGTGCGCGTCCGCGTGCGTGACCCGGGGGAAAGCCGGCGGCGAGGCCGGCGGCTCCGTCGACCGTTGGAAGCCGCCGACCGACGAGTGCTTCCGTCTCCTCCACCACATGGTCGCGACGCACGGGCAGTACAAGCCCGCGCCGGTGGTGTCGGACGCGTTGATGGCGCGGATGCTGAGGGACGCCGTCGGCGACGTCGAGGGCGCCGCGGCTTTGGCGATTCGGTCGCTCGTGTTACACCCGACGCACAGGACGTCGATTCCGGCCGCGTTCGCCGCGGCTGGGGGCAAGCCCGTTCCGAAGTCGACGCAACAACCGCCGGCGAAGAAACGAAAAGGAACAAAGGGGAAGGGGAGCGCGGACGACGCGGGAACGGAGGACGCGAAGGTTGATGACGACGCGGCGGAGGATGGGGACGGGGAGGAGGCGGGGGAGTCGAAGGTTTGGAACCGCACGCTTCCCGCGCCCGAGTACGTGCGAAACGCGGCGAGGACGATCGTGAACGACGGCGAGTGCGTCCGTCTGGCGCCGTGGCTCTTTCGCTCGTTCGTCGAGGACGCCAACGCATCCGCCGGTCGGAGCGGGAAGAGGGCGACGGCGGCGAGGTCCAACAACGAACCCGTCTTCGTGAACAAGCCCGGGCGATGCGTTCCCGCCGCGCGCGGCGACGCGAAGCTGCTCTGGGACGCGTTCTTCGAGCCGTGCGTGAGGTTCGAGACGGGCGACGCGCGGGCGGCGGGCGGCGGAGAAGGCGCCGACGGACGAAGACGCCGGGGGCGGGGCGTCAAGAGGGACATCGTCGAAGCCGGCGGCGGCGGCGGTGACGGCGGCGGCGGTGTTCGGGATGCCACGTCGAGACGCCGCGTCGCCGCGGCGCTCGTGCGCGCGTGCGATGTCGCGGGCCTGTACTCGTACATCGGCGGCGACGACGCGGCTCCGGCGCCGGACCGGCTGAACATCCGGGACCGGTTGGGCGAATACGCGACGGCGCTCTTCGCAAAGACCTCAGACGTATCCCCCGTCGCTCCCTCGGTGACCTCGTCCAAGGCTGCGACGTGCGCGGCGGCGACGGCGCTGCTGGAGGTTGACGTCCGCATCGTCGAGCCGCACTGCGCCGCGATCGTCGCGGAGGTTTGCCGAGCCGCGGACGCGGAGGAGAGGGACGCGGCGGCGGCGGCGCAGCTCCTCGCCACGCTCGTGAAACAGTACGCCGCTACCCGGCAGTTACCCGCGCTGCTCTCCAAGATGGGCGCCGCCGTGGCGTCCTTGCGGGACGACGACGCGCCCTTCGAGGTTGGCGCCGTGTTGGATCACCCCGCGGTGCTCGAAGCCGCGGGCGCCGAGGTTGGACGGATGCTCTCGGGCATGATCTCGCAGATCTGCGTCAGCGCGCACGGAGCCATGTCTCACGCGTTGGGTAGGTGCGAGTGGGGAACGGGAGCGAACGGCGCCGGGCACGGCGCGAGGTGCGCGGCGTTGGGCGCGGTCATCGCGAAAATGTTCCACGCGCTTCCAGCACCCGCCGGTGAGGCTCTCGATGCCGGCGCGCGGGCGGCGCTCGAGGAGTTGTCCGCGGAGATTTGCGGTCGACTCCGCGACTGGTTCGCCGCGGCGTCGGGGTCGTCCGTCGACGCCGACGTAGACGCGAAGAAGAAGGAGAAGAAGAAGAAGAAGAAGAAGAAGAGGAAAG
>MDTE01135263.1_pt1 | contig 22828 bp, 22 predicted proteins | sample 811231 | NCBI WGS metagenome assembly MDTE01 (sample SAMN05326651, study PRJNA326480) | marine metagenome | isolation source: seawater | place: Indian Ocean: Red Sea | collected 2010 | reverse complement strand
TTAGTTGCTTATGAGGACTTAGATGAAATCATGACAGGTAAACTGATGTCTGCATTTAAAAAACTAGAAAAAGAAATAGTGAGAAAAACAATTTTGAGCGGTGAACCTAGAATTGATGGCAGAGATCAAGACACAGTAAGGCCTATTTTTGTTGAGACAGGAATATTACCAAGAGCTCATGGTGCATCACTTTTTACAAGGGGAGAGACGCAAGCATTGGTAGTTGCTACTCTTGCTTCACCGAGGGATGCCCAAAGACTTGAAACTTTATTTGGAGAAGATAATGATAGATTTATGCTCCATTATAATTTTCCTGCTTATAGTGTAGGTGAAATTGGTATGCCTATGGGGCCAAAAAGAAGAGAAATTGGACATGGAAACCTAGCAAAAAGGGCTATTAAGGCAGTACTTCCTGATAATGAGGAATTTGGATATACCATCAGAGTAGTATCAGAAATAACGGAATCAAATGGATCAAGTTCAATGGCAACTGTTTGTGGCACTTCTTTATCTTTGATGGATGCTGGTGTACCAATAACTGCTCCTGTTGCTGGTATAGCAATGGGGTTAATTAAAGATGATGAAGATTTTGCAGTTTTAACGGATATTTTGGGAGATGAGGATCATCTTGGAGATATGGACTTTAAAGTTGCAGGCTCAGAAACTGGAATAACTGCACTACAAATGGACATAAAAATTAATGGAATTAATGAAGAAATTATGGAAGTTGCTCTTGAGAAAGCCAAAAATGCAAGAATGCATATCCTAGCAAAAATGAATGAAGTGATTTCAACACCAAAAAGTGTTGCTGAAGATGCACCTGCTATGAAAACTCTTTTAGTAGATAAAGATAAAATTAAAGATATTATTGGGAAAGGTGGCTCAGTCATTAAATCAATTCAAGAAGATACTGGTGCTGTTGTAGATATTAATGATCAAGGAGAAGTATCAGTTTTTGGAAACAGTCAACCAATAATGCAAGCTGCACTTGATTTAATTGACAAAATTACTGAAGAACCTGAAGTTGGCAAAGTATACGATGGTACTGTTGTAAAGATTGTCGATTTTGGTGCTTTTGTAAATATTTTACCTGGAAGAGACGGCTTACTTCATATTTCTGAAATTTCCAATGAACGAACAGAAAATGTTGGTGATGTGTTGGAAGAAGGTCAAAAGCTTCAAGTGAAACTAATCGGATTTGACAGAGGCAAGATGAAACTGTCGGTAAAAGCTCTTAGTAAATAATTTTCTAAAAGTCAAATTTAGTTAAATTCTAAAATTGATAAATTTGAAAGCATAAATTTTTTTTGATTTGATACACCTGTTAACCATTAATAAACCACTTAAGGGGGGAATAAATATGGATACAGCATTCAAAATGTTAAGCGACATTATAGGTAAACTAACGTCTGTTATTATTGCGTTGTTAGGTCTTGGGATTGTAGGAAATTTACTTTTTGGTGAATTCTTAGGTCTTGATGTTGTCGGAAATATCACAGCTTTAGTGAGTGATCTTGCTAACGGTGGTGTTGTCGGATTACTTGTAATCGCAATTTTACTTATGTTATTAGGTAAAAAATAACTTTTAATGGTCATATCAGGGAGAGGAAACTCTTCCTGATATGTTAAATTAACATAATGAAAATAACTCTTACCAAAGTTACAAACCTTCTCAACAAAGTCACAAAACTACTGATACCATTTGTTGCAATCTCTTTGTTGCTTGGGATCATTTTTGGAACATCAGCTCCATTTATAGGAGACGTCTATCAAAATGTTTCTGATATCCTTAATTTGCTCGGCCAAGACGCATTGCTGGCACTAGTAGCATTACTAATTATTTTAATAGTTTTAAAGAAAGATTAAATAATGGTGGCTATGGGTGGAATTGAACCACCGACCCCAGCGTTATGAGTGCTGTGCTCTAACCATCTGAGCTACATAGCCATCTGAACGAAAGATAATAATTTACTTCTCATAAAAGTCAAACATTAAATTTAAAGTGAATTATGTCTCCATCTTTCACAACATAGTCTTTGCCTTCAAGCCTTAACTTGCCGTTTTCTTTTGCAGCACTTTCACCACCTAGAGAAATAAAATCATTAAAGCTTATTGTTTCAGCTTTAATAAACCCTCTCTCAAAATCAGTATGGATTTTTCCAGCAGCTTGAGGTGCCAATGAACCTTTATTAATTGTCCAAGCTCTAAGTTCATTTGGGCCAGCTGTAAAGAAAGTTTCCAATCCAAGAATCTTAAAACCCTTCCTAATAATTTTATTTAGTGCTGGCTCTTCAATCCCTTCTAGAAGTAAAAACTCTTTTTTTTCAGTTTCATCAAGCACAGATATTTCTTCCTCAAGTTTTATCTGTACTGGAATTACATCCTGATACATTGATTCAGCATAATTCTTTAAATTTTCTAAATGTTTATCAGAGTGGTTGTCATCTGAAATATTTGCAATGTAAAAAATGGGTTTCACCGTTAATAATTGAAATGACCTCACTATTTGTATTTCGTCTTCATTAAAGGATGTTTCATCTAGAAAATTTCCTTTTTGCAGCAATTTTTCACATTTATCTATGAGAATTAATTCTTCTGATAGTGCTTTATCCCCTGACCGAACTTTTTTTTCAATTTTTTCCTTTCTTCTTGAAAGAGTAGATAAATCTGCAAAGACTAATTCTAAGTTTATTACTTCAGCATCTCTTACAGCATCAACTTCTCCATCAACATGGGTAATATTAGGGTCATCAAAACACCTAACTACATGTGCTAAAGCATTCATTTCTCTGATATTGGACAAAAAACTATTCCCAAGACCTTCACCTTCTGATGCACCTTTTACCAATCCAGCAATATCAACTAAATTTAATGAAGCAGGAATAACTTTCTTTGATTGAATAATGTTTTGGAGTTGATCGAGTCTTGAATCAGGCACCTCTACAACTCCAATATTGGGTTCAATTGTGCAAAAAGGAAAGTTTTCTGCTGGTATTGATGATTTTGTAATGGCATTGAATAGAGTTGATTTACCAACATTTGGGAGGCCAACAATGCCGCATTTAAACCCCATCAGTTTCTTAAACTCAGATTCAAATCATCAAACTCAAAATGATATGCATTAAAAGATTCACTTAAAACTTTCTGTTCATCATTGGTAAATTTACCAAGCACCCAGTTTGTAACACCATCTTTATGACCAGGATGGCCAACTCCGATTCTAAGCCTATAAAAATTCTTTTCTCCAATTTTTTCCATTATGTCTCTAATTCCATTATGTCCAGCATGACCCCCAGTTTTTTTTAATTTTAAAACACCAAGTTCGAGATCAATGTCGTCATGAAAAACCAAAAGTTTTTCACTAGTAATATTTGTGGATTGCATGAATTTTTTTACACAAGTTCCAGAATTATTTACATAAACATCTGGTATCAACAGAGTCATGTTTTCTTTTGTTGCAATGAAAGATTTTAGATTTCTTTTATACGAGAATTTTAGGTTATTAAAACTGGCAATTTCTTCAACCCAATGCCTTCCAATATTATGACGAGTGTTCAGGTATTTCGAATCAGGATTACCTATACCAACAATACAAACTTTTTCCAAGATAATTATGATTCTTCACTGACATCAGACGATTCATCACTTTGCTCTGAGCTATCTGAAGTTGCTTCAGATGTCTCACTTTCAGACTCAGATTCATCATCCACATCATCCATAGTATCATCCTCAATTACTGCTTTTGGTGGATTAACTGATACAACAAGCTGATCAGTTTCTTCAGTTAATCCAGGAATCTCTGCACCCTCGGGTAATACAATATCGGAAAGCCTTAGGGATTCATTAAGATTTAGATTTTCTATATCTATCTCAATGGATTCTGGTATGTTTTCAGCAGAGCATGAAACTTCAATTTCCCTTGCAGTTTTAATGACAACACCACCTTCAGTTTTAACACCAAGACAATTTTCTTCATTGATGAAATTTATTGGAACAGTGACCTTAAGAATTGTTTTTCTGGAAACACGCATAAAATCAGCATGAAGTAATTTTCCCTTTTGCGGCTCTCTTTGAAGTTCTTTAAGAACAACTTTTTCCTCTTTTCCATCAATGGCAATCAATAGAATCTGCGTATAAAAGAGATCATTTTGAGAAGCTTTGAGAAGCTCATTTAATGGAATATTTACTTTTTGAACTTCAGCCTCATTTCCATAAATAACAGCAGGCACCATTTCATTTTTCCTAAGATTCCTGACTTTATTAGTTCCTGTTATTTCTCTTGACTGTGCAGTGATTGTTATTGAATTACTAGACATATTTACCCCTAAAGAAATAATGCACTTAAAGACTCTTCGTTTGCAAGCCTAATGATACACTCAGATAGAATTGGTGCAATGGATACTACTTTAATTTTTTGACAATTTTGAGCATCTGCTGAGAGTGGAATTGAATTGGTTACTACAAGCTCATTAATCTCAGAATTGGAAATTCTTTCAATAGCTGGACCCGAAAGGACAGGATGAGTTATGTATGCATTTACCATCTTTGCACCAGCATTTTTAAGGGCTTCAGCAGCATTACATAGTGTTCCAGCAGTATCAATAATATCGTCTGGAACAATACAAACCTTATCCTTGACACTCCCAATAATATTCATTACTTCAGACTTATTCGCAACATCTCTTCTTTTATCAATAATTGCTAAATCAACACCATTTAAATATTTTGCAAGTGCTCTAGATCTCACAACACCCCCAACATCCGGAGACACAACAACCATATCTTCTCCAGGATAGTTTTTTTGAATATCTTCGACTAGGAGTTTTGTTGCGTAAACGTTATCTGCTGGCATATCAAAAAAACCTTGAATTGTTTCAGAATGCAAGTCCATGGTTAATACTCTATCTATTCCAACAGAACTAAACATATCTGCGACTACTTTTGCACTTATTGGAACCCGGGCTGATCTTACCCTTCGATCCTGCCTCGCATACCCGTAATATGGAACAACAGCAGTTACCTTTGACGCAGATGATCTTTTTAAAGCATCAGCTAAAAGCATAATTTCCATTAAGTGCTTATTTGTTGGTGCACAAGTTGATTGGATTATAAATGTATCATGCCCTCTGACATTCTCATTTATTTCAACTTTTACTTCACCATCTGAAAAATAACCCAATTCTCGTGGAGTTAACTTCAAACCAAGAAGCTTAGCAACATCTTCAGCTAAATCAGTAGATGAACTTCCAGCAAATATATCTAAGTTGTTAATACTCATGTTGTCTAAATTTTGGCTGGGGTGGTAGGATTCGAACCTACGCATGACGGGATCAAAACCCGTTGCCTTACCGCTTGGCTACACCCCATCTTCAATCATTTCTTTTAATTGTGAGTATTGTAATGCTTCGCAAAGAAAGAATCTCCAATTTTTAGGGATTTTTTTTAAAATTTTTAGTATTTCTCTTTTTGCTCCATATTCAATAAACATCGACGATCCTGATCCCGATAAAGATATTGTGTTGTCTTTCGCAATTTTTTCATAAAACAATCTAACTGACTCATTAGTTTTTAAATATGTATTTAAAAATGAATTCCCTTCCGACTCAGTCATACTTTCATTATCAAATAATTCAAACATTGTTTGCGTTGACAAACGAAAGTTTGGATAAATGATTAAATAGTTTTTCCCCGTAGAATCTTTTTTTTGTAATATTTCTCCTTTTCCAGAACCATATGCATTTCCTCCAAAGACAAAGAAGGGTACATCTGAACCAAAAGATTCTCCTATTTTTTGTAATTTTTCTCTAGAAAGTTTTAGGCTCCATATCTCATTGAGTGCAACTAGTGTCGATGCTGCATTTGAGCTTCCACCACCAAGACCTGCACCAACAGGTATATTTTTTTTAAGTGATATCACTACCCCTGAAGGATTTTCAGTCAGAGATTGCAAATATTTTGCAACTTTAAATACGATATTTGATTTTGTATTAAGTTGTACATCAGAACATTCAAACTTAATTTCACCATGGGAATTTGTTGTTTGAAAAGATAAATAATCAAAAATATTTATTAATTGAAAGGCAGTCTCAATATTGTGAAAACCATCTTGTCTTTTATTGATTATCTTCAAAAAAAGATTAATTTTTGCTGGTGAACTAATAGAAATCAAAATTACCCTTTTTTTTGTTTATATTTTTAAATGTATAATACCATCATGGAAAATCAGATCATTTTACATAAAAAAATTCAATGCTATTTGTGGCAATTTAAAAACCTTAATGTTTGTTCTGTATTCTTAAATTCGCATTTCCATTAAATTATTTTAAGAGAGTATAAATTGAGTCAGGAACTTCAACTGTTTGGTATAAATCATAAATCGTCATTATTATCACAAAGAGAACGTTTCATTATTGATGCATCCAACCAGATATCAATTAAAGAATTTTTAAATGAACAATTTTCGAGTTCAGCTCCAAGTTTCTTTGGTCTTTCCACTTGTAACAGGACAGAATTTTACCTTTATGGAGAGCAAGGCATCATTGATGAGGTTTTTTTGCAAGTTAAAAAGATTCTTTCTGCTGATGATATTGAAGAATCTTGCTTTTATTTTTTCTCGGGACCAGCTGCGTTGGAGCATATGATTAATGTTTGTTGCGGTATTGATTCTCAGGTCGTTGGGGAGCAAGAAATCTTTGGTCAGTTTAAAAATGCTTATGAAACTGCAAAGTTGCAAAATCTTCTTGATTATCCATTGATGCAGTTTACCGAAAGAGTCATAAAGATTTCTAAAGACATAAGATCTTCTACAAATATTGGAACTAATCCTTTATCCGTAAGTGGGTTGTCATTGAATCTAATAAAAGAAATCTTCACATCACCCCAAGATGAAAGAGTATTAGTTGTTGGTGGTGGAGAAATGGCAATTTCTATACTGAAAAATCTTCACAAAAAAGGATTAAATTCCATAAAAGCTATAAATCGAACTGTCAAAAACCTGCAAATCTCAGAAGATTTTTCAATTGTTCCAATGCCACTCAATCTGTTACAAAAACAAATTCTTGAATCAGACATAATTATTTGTTCATCTAGTACGATGACACCGATTGTGGGTAAAGGAGCAATTGAAAACGCTCTTAATTCAAGAAATAACAAGCCCTTACTAATTATTGATTTAGGAGTTCCAAGAAATGTTGAGCAAGAAGTTAGTAAACTTGAGTTAGTCTATCTATTTACAATTGATGATATTGAGCAGATCACTCAAGAAAACCTCGAGGAAAGATTAATTGAAGCAGGAAGGGCAAAAGAAATAATCTCAGGACAAGTAAGCACAGTGTTTGAAGAGATTGCCGAAAAAACTTCAAAGTCAAATTTGATAGAGGAATTAAATATACTGCTTGCCGCAGTACCAAAACCTAATATTGAAGACCTAGAAGCCACAGGTGATCTGAATATGGGATTGCTTAATTTTATAGAAAAGAATTCAAAAAATCATTTAAAGACCAATTTTATAGAAGGCATCCACAAATTGGATGTAAACACTTTAAGATCAATTTTAAAGGAAATTCTTTGATGCATGAGTCGATGAAAACAAAGTTAGAGGTCTTAAAGGATAGGTTTGAGACCATCCAACAAATATTAATTGATCAATCTGATTCATTAGATCAACATAAAATCATTGAAATGAACAAAGAATTTGTGAGCATCAAACCAATAGTTGAAACCTATCAAAAGCTTTTATTAAAACAACATGAGTATCATGATGCCAAATTACTTTCAGAGTCTTCTGACGGAGATATGAAAGAACTTGCAAAAGAAGAGGTTTCTATTGTTGAAGCTGACATTCAAGATTTAGAAAAGGAACTCAAGTTTATGCTACTGCCTGTTGATCAAGATGATGAGAAATCAGTATTCTTGGAGATTCGAGCTGGAGCAGGAGGGGATGAAGCAGCTATTTTTGTTGGTGACCTTTTGCGAATGTATTCTCGTCTTTCAGAGAGAGAAAACTGGAACCGGGAGATAATTACCGAAAAAACTGCAGAACAAGGTGGTTTTAAAGAGGTTGTTATGAAAATTTCAGGGAAGATGGTTTATAAGAATCTAAAATTTGAATCAGGTGTTCACAGAGTTCAGAGGGTCCCTGAAACTGAATCTCAGGGAAGAATTCATACATCAACTTGCACTGTAGCAGTCCTTCCTGAATCTGAAGAAGTAGGAGAGATAAATATTGATAAATCTGATATTCGAATCGATACTTACAGAGCATCTGGCGCAGGAGGACAGCATGTCAATAAAACAGATTCAGCTGTGAGAGTTACTCACTTACCAACTGGTTTAGTTGTGGAGTGTCAGGATGATAGATCACAACATAAAAATAAAACAAAAGCACTTTCATTACTTTCTGCAAAATTAAAAAGAAATAAGCAAGAATCTCAACAAGCTGAAATTGCTAGTGAGCGAAAAATACTTGTTGGTACCGGAGATAGGAGTGAAAAAATAAGAACTTATAATTTTCCTCAAGGAAGAATTACTGATCATAGAATCAAACTTACTAAACATAACCTCGATCAGGCAATGGATGGAGAGATTCAAGATATTTGTAATGCTTTAATAGCTGAAAACCAATTACAAATGCTTGCACAACTTGAAAATGAATAATCTAAGAAAGATAGGGATAAAGAATCTAAAAAGAGAATATCAAAAAGATTATGAATTTTTTATCAAGGAACATTTTAATCAAGAGATCTCGAGAAGTTTTTCAGAGGCAGATATTTTGAAACTTCAAGAATTTGTTGACGGTTTGAATACAGGTTTGCCAAGAGATTATCTCATAGGTAATTCTGAGTTTTATGATTATAAATTTTTTGTTGATGAGGGAGTATTAATACCTCGACCTGAAACAGAGTTGATTATAGAGATATTTTCTTCCCTATCTCTTCAGACTCCATCAAAAGTAATTGACTTAGGAACAGGTTCAGGTTGTATTGGTCAAACTTTGGCTAAACAAAATCCAGATCACATATTTTTCGGTTTGGAATTATCAACAGAAGCTCTAAACATAGCAAAAAAAAATCATGACCTACACCAATTAAAAAATTTCTTTTTGATTCAAGGAGACTGGTTGAAATGCTGCAATAAAGCATCACTTGATATTGTTATTGCCAACCCTCCATATCTTGAGAAAAATGACCCCCACTTAGCTGATCTATCATTTGAACCAGAGATGGCTCTAGTTGCTGATAATCGTGGATTATCCAACTTTAAAAAGATTGCATTGCAAGCAAAGTCAAGACTTAAAAAAGGAGGGTATCTCATTTTTGAGCATGGTTATGATCAATCGAAACATGTTGAAAAAATTCTTTCTGACAATAAATTTTCTATCTTAAAAAAAATCCAAGATTATCAAGGCTTGGATAGACTAATAATTTCACAAAAATGAATTTAGAATTTTTTGACAAACAATTAAAAATTGCTGATTTTTCAGAAGACTTTCAGGAATACTTGTTAAATTCTAAATCACTAGTAATTGGTGCTGGTGGGATCGGATGTCCACTTATTATTTACCTTTCCTCATCAGGATTTGGAGATATCACAATATTTGATGGAGATAAAATTGAAGCCTCTAATCTTCAGAGACAATTTATGTATTCTGAAAAAGATTGTGGTGAATTTAAGGCAATGATCATGCAAGAAAAAGTATCTCAACAATATCCGCATATAAAAATTACAAGTTATTGTGAGAATTTATATGAAAAAAAGTTATATGAAATCATCAATGATTTTGATTTCATTTTTGATGCTACCGATAATTTTGAATCACGATATTTCATTAATGATATCTGTTCAGAATTTAAAAAACCTCTTATTTCAGGAGCTGCAGATGCAATGAAAGGGATTGTCACTTATCTAAATTTTCACAATGATGCACCTTGTTATGAGTGTATTTTTCCAAGGAAAGCTAGTCTTGACGAACAACCTTGTGACAATAACGGAGTCACCCCATCAGTCTTAGGAATTGTTGGTACTATGATGGTATCAGCAGCATTAAAATTAAGTTTTGACAAAAATGTTGATTGCGTTATGACAAGAATAGATGCAAAAACCTTAATTGTTTCTCAATCTAATATAAAAAAAGATATTTGTTGTAATATTTGTGGAGATAAATAATGAGGTTTTCAGGTTATATTGAAGGTTATTATGGCAGAATCCTTAATTGGACTGAACGCCATAATATTATCGAATTCCTGCACCTAAATAATTTAAATACATATTTTTATTGCCCAAAAGAAGATCCTTTTCATCGAAGTAAATGGATGGATCCATACCCAAATTCCTTTTTATATGCTTTTCAAAATTTTTCAGATTATGCCAATTCGAAAGAAATTAAGATAATTTTTGGTATATCTCCTGGTGAGCTGTGGGATGCATCACAGGGGTTAGATAAATTAAAAACAAAAATTCAAACATTTAAAAAAATTGGAATTAAGTATTTTTGTATCTTATTTGATGATATATCGAAAAATAAAGAGAATGGTATCTTGCACTCAGACATTATTAATCAATGCCTTGATGAGTTTCCAGATTTAGAGTTCTCATGTGTCCCATCTCAGTATTGTGCCTCAATGCTTGAAGATGGATCAGATTATCTTGATGGCTTAAATCAATGCAATTCAAAGGTCCCTTTCTTTTGGACAGGTGATCAAGTTATTCATTCTGATTATGCAAGTAGAAAGATTAATTTATGGAAAAAAAACTTTTCGAAGGATAGGAAAATTATTATTTGGGATAATACATTTGCAAATGATTACTGTACACCAAAAATCGTCTTCCAAGAGTATGAGAACCCCCCAATTGATAATGACGAACTTGATGGTTTTTTAATAAATGCAACTGGCATTAAGCCCTTAGATAAAGTATTTTTGGCAGTTTTATCAAATTATTTTCAAATGGAGAATAAGCAAAGCTTTGATGAGGTGCTTGCTCGATTTTTACCTCAAGAACTTCTTCAAATAAAAGATCTTTTTGCAATAGAACTTCACAAATCAAAGGTACATGATCACGAGAAACTGATTAATCAACTTTTATGGGATTGGCATCATGATTTAAAAGAATATTTTTACCCATACCTCCATTTACTTAAAAAAATGATTGATGAAAAAAGTTCGACAAACTTTGATTTATTAGAAAAGCGTTTTCGTATAAAATCATAATTAACAATAGGGAGAGTATTATGCTTGGAGATATGCAAAATTGGGAACCAAATGTTGCAAGCATTATTGAATATGCTGGTGATATTTATCCTAAAACAGAAGTTGTTAGTAAATTAGTTAATGGTTCAGTCCACAGAACTAATTATGGAGAAATCAAAATCAGGTCCAGGAAGTTAGGTTCTAAATTAGTCAAGGACGGTTATAAACCAGGTGATATCCTTGCTACACTTGCTTTAAATACCCATCGCCATCTTGAAGCTTATTATGGTATCTCTGGCATTGGAGCAATTACTCATACATTAAATTTTAGACTTCATCCCGAACAAGCAGTTTATATAATTAATCATGCAGAAGATAAAGTTATTTTTGTTGAGGCACCTTTCATACCTTTGCTGGAGGCATTACAAGACAAAATTCCTTCTGTTGAAAAGTTTATTGTATTTTGTGATAAAGAGGAGATGCCTGAAACATCATTAAAAAATTGTGTGTCTTATGAGGAATATATTGAGGATGGTGATGATAACTTTGAGTGGCCCAAGCTCCCTGATGATGCTGCTTGCGGTTTATGCTATACCTCAGGGACTACTGGAAATCCTAAAGGTGTTCTATATTCGCATAAATCAACAATTCTTCATGCCATTTCTGCTGCTGCGCCCAAAACGTTAAAAGTTCAACCAGATGATTCTTCTTTAGTGGTTGTCCCGATGTTTCACGTAATGGCTTGGGGTGTCCCATACTATGCACCGATGTATGGCATTAAAATTGTTATGCCAGGCATGGCAATGGATGGACAATCACTCTATGAAATGTGTGAAAACGAGAAAGTTACTATTGCGTTTGGTGTGCCAACAGTATGGATGCAACTGCTTGGATACTGTCGAGAGAATAACTTGGTTTTAAATTCAATGGAAAGTACTGTCATTGGAGGGTCTGCAGTAACTGTTGCCATGATTAAGGAATTCGATCAAAAACATAATGTTACTGTAATTCAAGGCTGGGGAATGACTGAAATGAGTCCACTGGGAACTACTAACTTTCCAACACCAGAAATGGATGAGATGCCCGATGAAGAAAAATATGCACTTCAAGTCAAAGCAGGACGACCAGTATTTGGTGTTGAGATGAAAATAGTTGATGATAAGGGTGCAACTTTACCTAACGATGGTGTTGCTTATGGCAGATTGCTTGTCAGGGGCCCATGGATTATAAAAAAATATTTCAAATCTGAGGAGAGTGCAGTTGATGCAGATAACTGGTTTGATACTGGAGATATTTCCTCAATTGATCCTGATGGTTATATGGCAATTGTCGATAGAGAAAAAGATGTTATAAAGTCAGGAGGAGAATGGATTAGTTCAATTGATCTTGAAAATGTCATTGCAAACCATCCGGATGTTCTTCAAACTGCTGTTGTGGGCATTCCTCATCCAAAGTGGGATGAGAGACCACTGCTGTTTATTGTTTCAAACTCAGGTAATGAATTCGATAGATCAGAATTAGACGATCTAATGTTAGAAAAATTTGAAAAATGGCAACTCCCAGATGATGTAGTTTTTCTGAAGGAATTACCAATTGGCGCAACTGGCAAGGTTAAAAAAATCGACCTCAGGCAAGAATACACTGATCATTACATGAAGGAGGCTTAAATGCCTTTAACTATGGTAAAACCTGAAGATTTAGCTTCATTTGTTGGGAAATCATTGGAACCGAGCAGTTGGCTATTAATTGATCAAGATAGGATCAATGCTTTTGCTGATGCAACCAATGATCATCAGTTTATTCATGTAGATCCCGAAAAAGCTGAGCCTGTTTTTGGCTCAACAATTGCTCATGGATTTTTAACTCTTTCCCTAACATCAGGCCTAGGTGAAGAAAATGCTCTAGTTGTTGAAGGTTCAAAAATGAGTCTCAATTATGGTCTTGATAAGATTAGATTTTTAGCACCAGTTCCTGTTAACTCAAAGATCAGGATGCATAGCAAGATTTTAGAAGTAAAAGAAAAAAATCCTGGTCAGTACTTAATCAAGTCAGAAGTTACTATGGAACTGGAAGGTTCCGAGAAACCTGCGTTTATAGCAGAACAACTTGGTTTATGGGTAACCTAAGTTTTTAAATTAATAATCTTTTTAGGATCTTATTAACACTTTTTGGGTTTGCCTTACCTTGTGTTTCTTTCATGATTTGACCGACAAAAAAACCAAATAATTTATCTTTACCATTTTTGTATGCAGTAACTTGATCAGGATTGTGTTCGATAACTCTCTTTGCAATATCCTCAATTAAAGTTTCATCTTGGATTTGTGTCAGACCTTTAGTTTCGATAATCAAGTCAACATCTTCACCAGACATCCATACTTCTTCAATAATTGTCTTTGCTATTTTCTTTGAAATGGTACCATCGGAGATTCTTTTAATGAGTTTTGCGAAGTTGCTTGGTTTAATTTTTGAGTCAGAAATTTCGATATTGTCTTTATTTAAAAGCGCAGAAATATCTCCAACAATTAAATTTGCACTTAATTTTGGATCAGAAAGTTCAATAACAGATTCAAAAAAATCAGATAGATTTCTTGAGTTTGCAATTATCGTTGATTCATTTTCATCTATTGAAAAATCTCGACAAAATCTGAGACGTTTTTCTTCAGGTAATTCAGGAAATGAATCTTTGATTTCTTTAAATTCCTTATCACTTATGACGATTGGTAATAAATCTGGTTCTGGGAAATATCTATAATCATTGGCAAATTCCTTTGATCTCATAGAACGAGTCTCGTTCTTAACACTGTCATAAAGTCTAGTTTCTTGAACCACCTTATTGCCAGATTCTAAAATTTTAGTTTGCCTTTTAATTTCAAAGTTAATAGCTTTTTCAATAAACTTAAAAGAATTAATATTTTTAATTTCAGTCCTTATTCCCAATGCTTCCCCTTGTTTTCTTAAGGACACATTGGCATCACAACGCATAGAACCTTCTGCCATATTTCCATCACAAATATTTAAATAAGTCACCAATTGATGCAATGCTTTCATATATGCAACTGCTTCTTTAGCTGAAGCAATTTCAGGCTCAGAAACAATTTCGAGAAGAGGGGTTCCAGCCCTGTTGAGATCAATTACAGATTTATCTTTGTAAACATCATGCATTGATTTTCCAGCATCTTCCTCAAGATGTGCTCTGGTTATGTTGATAGTTTTTTCATAATCATCTAGTTTAATTTTAATTGATCCAGGACCCACAATAGGTTTGGTCATTTGCGTAATTTGGTAACCTTTTGGCAGATCAGGATAAAAATAATTTTTTCTATCAAAAAATGAGACCTGATTAATTTCAGCATTAACGGCTAATCCAAACATAATTGCTTTTCGAAAAGCCTCTTTATTTGGTACCGGCAAAACTCCGGGTAAACCTAAATCAACAAGATTTACTTGAGTATTTGCATCGGAGCCAAATCGGGTGGATGCACTTGAAAATAACTTAGTTTTTGTAGAAAGTTGTGCATGAACTTCAAGACCAATTACAGTTTCCCAAGTCATGGCATATTTCCTTCAGGAGTCATTTTATGCCAGTCAGTTTCTAGTTGAAAATGATGGGCTGCCCGCAAGATTTGAGACTCTTGTAAAAAATTTCCTATAAGTTGAAGACCAATAGGCATACCATTCGAAAAACCATGAGGAATTGACATTGCAGGGATGCCTGCCAGATTAGCAGAGATAGTAAATAAATCTTCTAGGTACATTTCTAGAGGATCTGAACTTTTAGAACCCTTTTTAAAGGCAGGTCCCGGAGAAGATGGTGCAAGAATTAAATCTACCTCATTAAATGCTAGATCAAAATCATCTTTAATTAATCTTCTTGCTTGCTGTGCTTTTTTATAATAAGCATCATAAAAACCTGCTGATAAAACATATGTCCCAATAAGAATCCTTCTTTTTACTTCATCACCAAAGCCTTCAGATCTTGATCTAATATAAAGGTCAGAAAGGTCTTTAGGAGTTTCGCATCGATAACCATATTTCACACCATCAAATCTTGAAAGATTTGAGGAACATTCAGCTGGGGCTACAACATAATAGGTTGGAACTGAAAGACCAATATTTTTTAGGGAAATTTCTTTAAAAGTTGCACCTAAAGATTCAAAAACTTTTATTGAGTTTTGAAAAGCATTTTGAACGGAATCGTCTAGGTTAGATAAATCAAATTCTCGAACAATACCAATTTTAATATCTTGAATATTTCTTTTGATGGCTTCTGAAAAGTCTTCTTTTTTGCAATCTACTGAGGTTGTATCTTTAGGATCATATTTACATATTTGATTTAATCCAATGGCACAATCTTCAGCTGTTCTTGCAAAAACTCCTGCTTGATCCAAACTGGATGCGAATGCAATCATTCCCCATCTTGAAGCTCTTCCATAAGTTGGTTTGATTCCACTAATTCCGCATAATGCTGCTGGTTGTCTGATGGATCCTCCCGTATCTGTTCCAGTTGCTAAGGGTACAATACCTGCTGCTACAGCAGCAGCTGATCCACCCGAACTACCTCCCGGAACATAATCTTTACCCCAAGGATTTGATACTTCTCCAAAATAGCTTGTTTCATTTGAAGAACCCATTGCAAATTCATCCATATTTGTTTTTCCAATACATATCGAACCAGCATCATTAAAATTTTGAACAACTGTTGCATCATATGGTGGAATAAAATTTGAAAGAATTTTTGAAGCACAAGTTGTCCTGAGATCTTTTGTACAAAATAAATCTTTCTGAGCAATAGGAATACCTGCTAAATCCCCATGCAAATTTCCTTGATCATATGCTTCCGAGCATTCATAAGCTTGTTCTTTATTTAATGAAATAAAAGCATTCAATGAACTTTTTTCAATGCTATCGAATGTTTCATCTAGCAATTCTTTTGAAGAAATTTCTTTTTTTGTAAGAAGATTCTTGATGTCGGTAATTGATTTGAAATTAGTTTTCATTCTACTACTTTTGGTACCAAGAAATAGTCTTCATCAGAGTTTGGTGCATTTTTAAGAAAAATATCTTTGTTATTGTCAGAGTAAACAGCATCTTCCCTTGTTTTTGCTGTCATTTCTAAAGGATTTGATAGAGGTTCAACTTTCTCTGTATTAATTTCTTGAAGTTGACCAATAAAATCAATTATTTTATCCAGATCTTTTACAATATTTTCTTTATCCGATTGATCGATTTTTAAGCGTGCTAAATAAGATATTGTTTCAATTGTTTTATTATCCATATGAGATATTATAGTAGAGTTGCGAGATATTAACCTATCAATCAATTTTTTTAAATATTTATTTGAGGTGTGAATTGGAATTCAACTTATTTAAAGCAGCAAGAGGCCTTTTTTCAAATGATCTTTCAATTGATCTTGGAACTGCTAATACCCTAATTTATACAAAGGATGTAGGCATTGTCCTTAACGAACCTTCGGTAGTTGCTATCCGAGAATCTAGGGGACAAAAAACTGTTGTTGCCGTAGGTACTGAAGCAAAAAAAATGCTCGGCAGAACACCTGGCAATATTAAAGCCATAAGACCACTTTCTGATGGGGTGATTGCAGATTTCCAAGTCACTGAAAAAATGCTTCAGCATTTTATTGCATCTGTGCATGAGCAAAGATTTATAAAACCCAGTCCAAGAATTTTGGTTTGTGTTCCTTGTCGATCTACACAAGTTGAAAGGAGGGCAATAAGAGAATCTGTTCTTGGAGCAGGTGCTAGGGATGTTAAATTAATTGAAGAGCCCATGGCAGCAGCTATTGGTGCTGGACTTCCTGTTGAGGAAGCAAGTGGAAGTATGGTGATCGATATTGGGGGAGGCACTACTGAAATTGCTATTCTTGCTTTGAATGGAGTGGTTTATGCGGAATCTGTCAAAATTGGTGGAGATAAGATGGATGAGGCTATAGTTTCTTACATCAGAAGAAATTTTGGTTGTGTAATAGGAGAATCTACAGCTGAAAAAATAAAACAAACGATAGGGTGTGCATCAGAAGAATCTGATAAAGAGGAGATGATGGTCACTGGAAGAAATATTGCGGAGGGGATTCCTGAAACCTTTACATTACAAAGCGATCATGTTTTTGATGCCATGAAAGACCCACTTATGGGGATTCTTCGAGGAATACGAGATGCACTTGAGCTTTCTCCACCTGAATTATCTGCAGATATTGCAGAGAGAGGGATAGTTCTAACTGGAGGAGGTGCTTTACTCAGAGATTTAAATCGATTGATTTCAGATGAAACAGGTATTCCAGTAATTATTGCTGAAGACCCTTTAACTTGCGTTGCTAGAGGTGGTGGTCAAGCATTAGAAATTATTGATAAATACAATATTGATCTTTTATCTACTGAATAAATGGCACGTCTGCCAACAGATTCACCAAAATTAATCATTCTAAGCATTATATTAGTTTCATCTTTATTTTTAGTTTTAGACTTTAACTTTGGTACTTTTAAACCAATCAAAATAATTTACAAAAGCAGCATCATTGGTTTTCAAACTATATCAAATGAATTTATAAGGAAACCGGTATCAAATTTTTTAAATTCGTCTTTTAATTCATCAAAACTTTTGGAAGAGAATATATCCTTAAAAAAAAATTTAATAGAACTAGAAATTGAAAACTATTTACTAACAGATAAGAATATCTTAAATCAAAATTTTTTTTCTAAAAATTCATCTATTTTTAAAGATATAAAAAATCAATATGTTCCTGCAACAATAAAAAAATTTGACATTGCAAGATACCAATGTTGTGACTCACATCGAGTATTCATGCAAACAAAAGATAATTACAAGATTAAAAACAATCAGGTAGTCATTAATAAATCTGGTATTGTTGGTCAAACCATAGCAATAACAAATAATTTTTTTGAAGTAATTTTATTGAGTGATACTAAACATAAAATTCCTTTGAAAAAAGAAGATTTTTTTTGTGAAGGTATAGGTTCTGGAAAACCTAATGAAATATATTGTATTTTAGACAGCACATTGTGGAATATTAGCTTGCAAATTAATGACATGTTTGTAACCTCGGGTTTTGGAGGTGTTTTCCCCCCCAATGTTCCTATTGGACAAATAAATAAAATTGATGAGATTAATAAAGATACAAAAAAAATTACGATAACTTTATTGGCAAGACCAAGTGAAACAAATTTTTTTGCTGTTCTCCACGATGATTAAAAAATTTCTTTATATTTTCCTGATTTTTATTTTATTGATGAATCTGGAATCTTTTTTGAATAATTACTCAATTAATATCTATCTTTTTTTAATTTTTTCTTATCTTTATTTTTTAAATCTTGCATTCCGATTTCCAAAATTAATAGGACCTGTAAGTTCTTTCTTTTTTGGAATTTTGTTAGATCTTCATACAAATACATTTTTTGGATTGAATGCATTGATGCTCACTTTTTCTTTTTTAATTATTCAATATAATTATTTCCAATTAAGAATGTTTTCACAGTTTCAGTTATGCCTATTTTTCTCCTTACTTGGAATATTTTTTCTTGGATTCAAGTTGATACTTGAATCTACTTCAAATTTTAGCTATTTGTTTATTTTGACAGGATTATTTATTAATTTCATTTCTTCAATAATTATAAATTTCTTATCTCAATTATTTTTTAAGAAAATTGGATTAAATGCAATCAATTAGATTCATATCTTTGTCTTTTGTCATATCTATTTGTTCAGTCATTCTTGTAATATTCACCTCATATCTTATTTTCTTGACAAGCCCAAAATTATTTACAATCCCAACAAATTTTTTAAATTACAGTAATTTTAGGTATGAAGAAATTTCAACTAACAGCAACCCTTTATTTCCTGAAATAACATTTTCAGGTGTATCCATTGAAAAAGACAATGCTTTACTGGATTTGGATGTTCTTTTGATAAGTGTAAATTTTTTAAATGTTTTCTCAAACAAAAGAATTTTAAATAGTATTTATCTTGAAGGCAGTGGAGTAGATTCTGAAGATTATTTATTCTTTCTACCTAATAATCTAAAAGATTTGAAGAAAAATCTACGCTCAATAATCCAAGAAGGTTATATTGAGAATTTTGATTTAAAAATTATTAATGATGACAAAACCTTTTTTCTAAACAATTTGTCACTTAAAGATATTACTTTGTCGGTTAATAAAAACAATTCAATAATTTCTAAAAAAGCTACTGTTTCAGTGAATGTTAAAGAGACCTCGATTTCTTTAACTGACGGATATTTTAATAATTTTCAATTTTCAAATATCTCAGCAAGTTTAGACCACAAAAACTTACAGTTGAGATATTTATCTTTTCATGAAAATATTCAATCTTTTGTCGAGCAGCTGGTTCCTCTAGGTAGCCTGAACTTAAATCAATCTATAAATTTAAGCACAAGAGGTTTCATCAATATAAGAGAGAATGAAGGAAATAATTTTGGTTACCTTTCGTTTTCAGACGAAATTCAGACTGAATTTTTTAAAGATAAATTAAAGATTTCCTCAAGTATTTTTTTTAGGGATTTTAATAGTTTTTTCTCACAAACCAGTGTCTTTTTCGATAACTCTGAAATTAAACTTTATGCCAGTGGTACAGACATTCAACAAGAAACTAAAATTGATTTTTTTACTGAAGGGAATGGGCCTTTATCTATTAAAGGAACATTTGATGACAAAGAGCTAGAACTCAAAATTGAAGGAGATAAGTTCAATAGCAAAGTCATCAGTGACCCATCGGGTTTCTTCAGAGTGGAAATGAATGATACTAACTTTAGTATCCTGAGAAATTTTAGTCGAAATGAAAACCAAGAATTTATTTTTCCAAATTCTAAGTTTAGATTTATAGGGAAGAATATTTCTTTTGATAATTTAAATTTTGATGAAATAGATTTTTACTACTTAAAAAACGGAGAAGTTTTAACAATTAATGATATTAATGTAAAAAGTGATTTCTTAAAAATATCTGAGAATAAAGATATGGAAAAAGCATATTTTGCGATTGATACCAGCAGAGATTTTTTTAAGATAAAAGGAACTTATGAAATCAAAGATATTCACAATATTTTTGACCTGAATGATAATACATTTGTAAATTTCTTAAAAACAGATGTAAATATTCAATGGAATGAAATCCAAGGTCTTAGAAATATTGAGGGTGAATTAGAATTTCTATTTAAGGATTTCAGAATTAAACAAAAAACCCAGAATACAGTTCTTTTAAATTTACTGAGTATCCTGAATATTTCTTCACTTTTTAGGGAAGGTGGTGATAGAGACAGTGATTTTATAAACTTTAACAGAGGCGAGGGAAGATTAATTTTTGCAAAAGATTACGCAAGAACACTTGAAGATTTTAAATTTAACTCAGACTTTGGCGACATAAATTGGAGTGGGTATATATATAAAAATGAGTTAGGTTATCTAGAAAACTTAGATTTGGATTTAATTTTAGATATTAATCTTGATAAAAATTTACCATGGTATGCAGCTATTTTTGGAGGAATCGGGGTTGCAGCAGGAACAGCATTAATTGGAAATGTATTTGAAGATCAGTTCGAAAGAATTTCAAAAATAGAGTTTGAGGTTGATGGTAATCTCGAGGAACCAAAGTTAAAAAGACTATAAAAGAAAAACTGCAGCTAGACCTAAGAAAGATACAAATCCCACGACATCTGTGACCGTAGTGACAATTACAGAACCTGCAATTGCAGGATCATGTTTAAGTTTCCGCAAAATTATTGGAACAAAGACTCCGGAAATAACTGAACTTATCAAATTAATTACCATTGCTACTGAGATCAGAACAGATAAGATTGAGTTTTGAAACCATAAAAATGTTGCAAAACCAATTAAAAGTGATAACGCAATCCCATTTAAAATTGAAACAGCTAGTTCTCTCTTAAATAGCCATCCCAGATTGCTTTTGGTAATCTGTTCAAGAGTTAAACCTCGAAGAACAATTGATAATGTTTGCGTTGCAGCTACACCACCCATACTAGCTACTATTGGCATCAGAACAGCTAAGTAAACTGCCTTTGAGATAGTATCTTGAAAAATGTTGATTGCTAATGCTGCTATTACCGCAGTCAGTAGGTTTAAACCTAACCAAATTATTCTGCGTCTTGCAGCTCTTCCTGGAGGAAGGAAGGTATCTTCTGCTATACCAGCCATACTTAAAAGATTCTGGTCGGCATCCTCAATAATTACATCAACGACATCATCAAAGGTAATTCTTCCGATTAATTGTCTATTTGCATCAATAACGGGAGCCGATACTAAATCTTGTTGTTTAAATAATTTTGCTACTTCTCTATCGGTTTGATTAATATCAATTGGATCAATGGTTTCTTGCATGAGTTCCCTGACTGTTGTTTTGAAATCATCTGCCACTAAAATGCTTGATAACATAAGTTCACCAATGAACTGGTTTTTTTTCGAGACCACAAAAATTTTATCCGTATTTTTAGGTAATTTTTCAAAGGATCTTAAATACTTTATCACTACATCTAAAGTATGATCTTGTTGAACACTGATTGTATCAGTATTTAAAAGACCACCTGCAGAGTCCTCAGGATATTCAAGTACGAGTTTAATCCTATCCCTATCAATAGCTGACATACTTGATAAAAGAAATTGCATCCTTGATTCTGGTAAATTTTGAATAATATCCACCATTTCATCTAATTCTAAGTCTGAAATTAATTTTGATAATTCGTCATTATCAATTTCAGATAAAAGATCTTTTTGAATTTCTTCTCCAAGCTCACCCAGCACATCACCTTCTATCGAAACATCGATTACAGACCATATTATTTGTCTTTGTTCAGGTGGAGACGACTCAATGCAATGAGCTATTTCACCCGTACTCATGTTTGAAATAAGTTGCTTTATCTTCAGGAGTTTAACACTTGATTTTTCAACCAGAATTTTGTTTATTTCTTCTTGGCTGTCAATCGTCATAATCTTTAGGGTTTATCAAACATTTCTCCAAAATAGTGAACTTTCACTTTTTCGTTGTGAATTAATTCATTTGCAGAACCCTCTGCTAAAATTTCCCCATTGCTAATGATTATGGATCTCTTGCATAAAGTGATGGTTTCTCTAATATTATGATCTGTAATTAAGATTGAAATACCTTTTTTTGAAAGACTGGTTAGAATATTCTTAATGTCTTCAATTGCAATAGGATCAATTCCAGCAAATGGCTCATCTAAAAGTATTAATTTAGGTTTAGATGCTAATGCTCTTGCAATCTCAACTTTTCTTCTCTGTCCTCCTGAAAGGACTGAGCCAAGAGAATTTTCAACTTTAGTCAAACCAAATTCTTTAATAGTCTTAGTATAAAATTCTTCTAAATCATCACTTTTATAAAAAAGCTCTCCTATTCCTAAAATATTATTCTTGACAGTTAAATTCCTAAAAATTGATGGTTCTTGAGGCAAATAAGATATTCCCAGTTTGGATCTTTGGTATGGTTTTAGACTGGAAATATCATTATCTTGAAAAAAAACTTTGCCTGAATCTAGTGTTGCAAGTCCAAGAATAGTATAAAAAGTAGTAGTTTTTCCAGCACCATTTGGGCCTAATAGACCAATAATTTCTGAGGTATTTATA
>MDTE01141036.1_pt1 | contig 22829 bp, 19 predicted proteins | sample 811231 | NCBI WGS metagenome assembly MDTE01 (sample SAMN05326651, study PRJNA326480) | marine metagenome | isolation source: seawater | place: Indian Ocean: Red Sea | collected 2010 | reverse complement strand
TATAAATACAAAGATCAGCAGCAATCTGCAAAGATTTTTCTACAACTTGTTTTGCAGAGAATTTAGTGGATTGCAAAAATGCAGATGCAGCCGCTTGGGCAAATCCTCCGCCAGAGCCAATAGAAACTATTGGCCCATCAGGCTCGATGACATTACCATCACCAGATATAATAAAACTATTATTTTTATCCATAACAACAAGCATCGCATCAAGATGACGTAACATTTTATCAGTACGCCATTCTTTTGCTAATTCTACAATTGCCCTTTTCATTTCACCTTCGTATTGATCTAGCTTATATTCAAATTTTTCAAATAATGTTAAAGCATCAGCAGCTGCACCAGCAAAACCTCCAAGAACACCACCTTTCGAAGTCTCAAATTGGCGAACTTTCACTGCTTTCTGTTTAAAAGCCATTTCTCCAAAAGTAACCTGCCCATCTCCAGCCATTGCTATTTTACCTTTGTATCTAACCCCAATTATGGTAGTTGACTTAATTTTTATATTCATATATTGTATCTAATTACCTTGCCAAAAATTAAAATAAAATTTATTGTGTTAGTTCCTTGAATAGCTTTGAATCTCCAGGTAAAACTAACGTTGTCTTTTTATCAATAACCTTTTCATATGTTTCCAATGTTCTTAAAAAATCATAAAAGTCAGGATCTTTTGAAAAAGATGTTGCATAAATATCCAATGCTCTTGCCTCTCCTTCTCCACGAATTTTTTGTGCTTCCTTATAGGCATCTGCTAAAATAACAGTCTTATCTCTATCTGTTGCAGCACGAATTTTTTGTGCTTCTTCTTCACCTTCAGATCTAAATTTATTGGCTTGGCGTTTTCGCTCAGCCTCCATCCTTGCATAAATTGATGCTTCATTTTCACGAGGTAAATCCACTCTACGAATTCTTACATCTACGACTTCAATTCCATATTTACTTGTTTCTTCATTACTCGCTTTAGTTACTTTTTCCATAATTAATTCACGATTTTCAGTAATTATCTCAACCATGTCATGTGTACCAAGTTCTTGACGAAGTTCAGAATAAACAATATCATCTAATCGGGTCTTTGCTGTAGGAATTGCTTTTACCGTTTGTAAAAATAGTAGTGGATCTATAATTCTCCATCGAACATAATTATCTATGATTAATGATTTTTTATCTCGGCTCAAAATCTCTTCAGGTGGCACATCATATTCTAATAATCTCTTTTCAAATGAATTAGATACCTGAAGTGGAGCAGGCAGCTTAAAATTAAGTCCTGGTTTATTTATTGTACGTACTGGTTTCCCGAATTGAAGAATAACAATCTGTTCCGTTTCATCAACTGTAATTATTGTTGAAAACCCAAAAAGAATTAAGAATACTAATAATATAATTGTAAAGCGTTTCATTATTTGGAACCTCCTTTACTGGTTGTAAGATTTAGAAGATTTAACATATTCCCACTATCTTTATCAGGAACAATTATCTTTTCTATATCTGGTAAAACTTTTTCCATAGTCTCTAAATACAACCGTTTTTCAGTAATGCTTTTAGCTTTTCTATATTCTTTTAAAATAGTTGTAAACTTTGCAGCGTCACCTTCCGAACGCTTAATTCGAGATTGTTTAAAGCCTTCTGCATCTCGGATCATCGCTTCTGCTTCTCCTCTAGCTTTAGGAATTACATCATTTCTATATCCTTCTGCTTGATTTATCATTCGATTTTTATCTTCTTTCGCAGATGCAACATCTTTAAATGCACCTATAACTTCTTTAGGAGGTGAAACATCTTGTAACTGTACAGCCACAATATGAATCCCAGACTGATAATTATCTAAAATTGATTGTAGCTGATCTTTTGTCTCTTCCTGGATTGTAAATTTTCCAGTTGTTAATGTTTCATCTATTTTATTTCTACCAACAACAGTTCTTAAACTTGCTTCTGCTGCTTCTCTTACTGTGAGTACCGGCTCTACAATATTAAATAAATATTCAACTGGATCCTTTATTTTATACTGGACAATCATTTCAGCATCAACAATATTTTCATCTCCTGTAAGCATCAAGCTCTCTTTTTCAATTGTACGATATTGACCATTTCTGAGTGTACGAAAACCAATCTCTATACGTTTAACTTCTGTAACCTTTGGAGTGTTAACAGTCTCAATTGGATAGGGGAAATGATAATTCAGTCCTGATTGTGCTACACGAGTATATTCTCCAAACGTCCTTACGACTCCAACTTCATCAGGACCAACCATATATACTCCTGTTAATAACCATAAGATTAAAACTATTCCCAATATCGGAACTATTTTAAAATTTAGATCAGGAATTTGAACTTCCTGATCTCCAACAAATATTCGTCTAGTTGTCATAACTACTCCTTTAAATTTCTTTTCTTAATCTCGCTACAGGGAAACCCATCTGATCACGATATTTAGCGACTGTTCTACGTGCTAAATTATAACCTTCCTTAGCTAGTTCATCTACCAAAATATCATCACTCAAAGGTTTTTGTTTATTTTCATTTTTAATTATTTTTTCTAAAGCTCGCTTAATGACAAATGTTCCTAGTATTCTGCCATCTTTTAATTCAATAGAATCAGTAAAATAATATTTTAATTCAAAAACACCATATGGTGTATCTACAAATTTTCCTCGAGTCGAACGACTAATAGTTGAAATATCCATTTGAATACTTTCTGCTACATCTTGAAGTTTTAATGGACGCAAAAAATCCATTTCTCCTGAAAACCATTCAGGTTGAAACTGAATAATAGCTTTCATAACGTTTATCATAGTAATTCTGCGTTGATGAACTGCTTCAATAAACCAATTCGCCGATTCCAATTTTTCTTTAATAAATTTTTTTGCATCATTACTGACTGATCCTTCCTTAATTTGATTTTCATAATCTTGATTAATTCGTAATTCTGGTAAACCATTATCATTGGTGTTAATTACCCATTCATTACCATCTTCACGAATAATGATATCCGGAACCACTATCTGTAGCTTATCTGAAATTCCTTCACCGGGGCTAGGATTTAAATGAGTGATATGTTCTATAGCTTCATGCAGATCATTATCTGAGCAAACTAAACGATCTTTAATTTTATCATATCTTTTATGCATAAAATCATCAAAAAAATTATGAACAATATTATGTGCAAGGGATCCTTCATCTTCTTCTAATTGAATCATGAGGCATTCTTTTAAATTTCGAGCAGCAAATCCTTTTGGGTCTAATCTCTGAATCTTTTTTAAAATTGGTTCAATATCTTCTTCTATCATTTCATAGCGATCAGCGATAAGAATTAAATCCGTATCTAAATAACCTCTCTCATTCGTATTCCATAAAATTTCTTCGGCAATCTCCCTTTGGTAATCATCCATATCTAAATCTTGTAATTGATTGATCATACTTTCTAATAATGTATGTCGTTGTGGTACAGGCATCTCCTTTTTTTGTTCGGTAAAATAATAAGTTGATTCATCACTGTACATATCTTCTAAAGATACATCTATTTCATTAATACCAACTTCTTCATCAACCTCATCCTCAACCTCTAATTCTGAATCTTCTGAATCAACCTGCTCTAATAGAGGGTTTTGCTCTAGTTCTTCTAAAATTGTTTGTTCAAGGTTAACCGTACTTAACTGTAAGACACGTGCTTTTAAAACTTGTCTTGGGGCTAATTTTTGCCTTTGACTTTGGATTTGCTTTAAAGAAGTAGCCATTAATCAAGCTTAAATTTTTCACCCAAATATAAACGACGTGCTTCTTCATCATTGGCTAGAAATTCGGATGTCCCTGATTTCAAAATTTTTCCATCAAATAATAAATATGATCGATCGGTAATTGAAAGAGTCTCTCTTACATTATGGTCAGTAATCAAAACACCAATCTCTTTATCTTTTAGTGAATGAACAATTGTCTGAATTTCCTCTACTGCAATAGGATCAACACCTGCAAATGGCTCATCTAATAAAATAAAATCCGGGTCCATACAAAGACTTCGTGCAATTTCGACTCTCCGTCTCTCACCACCAGATAAAGTATTACCTTTAGATTTGGCTAAATGAGAAATAGATAAATCATCCAATAAAGATTCCATTTTTATTTGTAATTCTTGTTTATTTATATCCTTACGCATTTCTAGAACAAGATTTAAATTATCTTCAACAGTGAGCTTACCAAAAATAGATGGTTCTTGCGCTAAATACCCTATCCCCTTTCTAGCCCTTTTATACATAGCATCATCTGTAATATCAGAATTATCTAAAAATATTTTTCCATTTGTTGGCTTAATCATCCCAGTAATCATATAAAATGAAGTTGTTTTACCAGCTCCATTTGGGCCTAATAAACCTACAATTTCTCCGCGATTAACTTTTACATCTACATCATTTACAACCATTCTGCGACTATATTGTTTACATAATCCTTTAGCACTTAGTGTATCATGCCGACTAATCATTTTATGTCCACATTAGTTACACCAGATGGACTTAGTATTTTCCAATTTTTTAGATCAGAATCTGATTTAAATCCCACCCCATATAATGTGTCAGCCTCTAACGTTGTAATCATTATATTATCTTTAGTTCTTAGCTCCTCTTCTTTTGAGTCCCAAATTAAGGTCTGTGTATAAAGAGTGATCCCACTATCAGAGATCGCAACAACATCACCTATCGCTTTCATATTATTAGTTGATTGATCAATCTCAGCTTTTTGAGATAATAAAATAGATGTGTGTGTTTCATTTTCATCAAAAAAATCGACCGTGACATTATTATCAAGGAGAATAAATTCTTTTTCATTATATTTTTCTAAGTGCCCTGACTGAACTTTTGCTCTAGTAATCCCTTCATCAGTTAAAATAATATTCACGCCCCAACTTTCCTGATCTGGTAAACCTTCCCGTGATGGAATAATACTATGATTCTGTTCTGTGGAACAGGCTAATAAAAAACATAATAATAAAATTAAATATCTCATTTAATCAACTATTTTTGATTTTTTCTTTTAATCTATGCATTACTATATCAGTTTCTTTTCTATGATGAATAATCCACTCAACCGCTTCTCTAAATGCCCCATTACCACCTTTGACTTTTGTTATATATCTAGCAATAGCTTTCACATCTGCAACTGCATTTGAAACAGCAATGGGTAATGCAACTTTTTCCATTATAGAAATATCAATTAGATCATCACCGATATAAGCAATTTCTGAATCTTCTAAAGAATATTTTTTCTTTAATTCTTCATAAACAGGCATTTTATTTAAATTACCATTATATAAATCTTTAATTTGTAATTCTTTCATCCGAGCTTCTGTTGCTTTTGAATATCGTCCAGAAATAATAGCTATTTTTAAATTTGCAGCTTTTGCCATTGCAGTACCAACTCCATCTAATACTGAGAATTTTTTAAACTCAATCCCATCATCACCTTGATAAAACGTCCCATCAGTCCATACACCATCTAAATCAGAAATAATTAGCTTAATCTTCTTTATATCATCATTCATAATATTGAATCTCGAATTAATTTCAAATTTTGTAATAATATTTCTAACTGATCTAATGGCCACTGTGTCTTGGCATCAGATTTGGCATGCTTAATGTTATCATGCACTTCCATAAAAATACCATTACAACCAGCCGCCACAGCAGATTTTGCTAATGTAGGGATCATATCTCTCATACCATCAGTAGATGATCCAGCCCCTCCTGGAAGTTGTGCACTATGAGTAGCATCAAAAATAACCGGATAGCCAAATTGCTGCATGATTGGAATAGCACGCATATCCGCGACTAGATTATTATACCCAAATTGTGTACCTCGATCAGTTAAAATAATATCTTCACATCCCGAATCCTCCAACTTTTTGACCACATTTTTCATATCCCAAGGAGCAAGAAATTGTCCTTTTTTTACATTTACAGGTTTTCCAGTTTTTGCTGCAGAAACTAGTAAGTCTGTTTGTCGACATAGAAATGCAGGAATTTGAATAATATCTACGACTTCACTAACTAGTATTGCTTGATCTGATTCATGAATATCTGTTAGGATCTGCAACCCTGTTTCTTTTTTCACATCATTTAATATCGATAGACCTTCATCAATTCCAAGACCACGAAATGAAGATATTGAAGTACGATTTGCTTTATCAATTGAACTCTTATAAATAAGCGGAACTCCAATTTTTTGAGATATCTGTAAGATAGAGTTAGCCATATATAAAGCATGATCTCTGCTTTCAATAACGCATGGCCCAGCAATCAAAATAAAATTGCTTTTATTCAATGTAATATTGTCTATTAAGATTGTTTTCATCTCTGCTCTTTAATTGCCGCTTTAATAAAATCTCTAAAAAGTGGATGAGCCTTATTGACTCTACTTTTTAGCTCAGGGTGAAACTGACTAGCTATAAACCACGGATGATCTGGAATTTCAATAGTTTCAACAACACCTAATTTTTTGTTTGTCCCAGAAAATACCAAACCATTTTTTTCTAATCTATTTCTGTATCTATTATTCACTTCATATCGATGGCGATGACGTTCAGAAATATTTTTCTTACGATAAGCTAAAAATGTTTTTGTGCCCGATTTTATTGCACAATCATATGCACCCAACCGCATTGTCCCACCTTTAATCTTTATAGCTCGTTGAGATTCCATCAAGTCAATCACGGGGTATTTTGTTTCTTTATTAAATTCAGTTGAATTAGCATCTCTCATACCACAAACATAACGAGCGTAGTCAATAACAGCACATTGAAGGCCCAAACAAATCCCAAGAAAAGGTATATAATTTTCTCTTGAATATTTTGATGACAAAATTTTCCCTTCACCACCTCTTGAACCAAATCCAGGAAGCAAAAGAATACCATCTATATTTTTAAAAGCTTTAGCTGCTGTTTTATCATTTTTTATTTTTTCTGTATGAACCCACTTTATATTTACTTTTGCTTTATTTTCAACTCCAGCATGCACAAATGCTTCCATAACACTTTTATAAGAATCGATTAATTCAGTATATTTACCACACATAGCAATAGTTACTTCATCTTCCGGATTTTTATAACTATGAATAAATTTTTTTAAATCATTTAACTTTGGTGTCTTTTCTATTTTTAATCTTTCTTTGATTAATTGACCTGCATTTTGTTTATACATTACTAATGGAACTTCATATATACTTGGGACATCTCTACCTTCAATCACATGACTAGGTAAAACATTACAAAATAAAGCAATTTTATTACGAACAGATTGTTCAATTTTATATTCTGAACGACAAAGAATCATGTCTGGAGACAAACCGATTTCACGAAGTTTCATAACTGAATGTTGAGTAGGTTTTGTTTTTAATTCTCTGCTAGCTTTGACATATGGTAGTAACGTTACATGTACTAACATATGATTATGATAGCCAACATCCAATGATAATTGTCTAATTGCTTCCATAAATGGTAGACTTTCAATATCACCAACCGTACCTCCAACTTCACAAATAACAACATCATATTTTCCGCCAAGATTGACAAGTTTTATACGATTAATAATTTCATCAGTAATATGAGGAATAACCTGAACAGTTTGTCCTAAATATTCACCTTTCCGTTCTCGATCTAAAACTACACCATAAATCTGACCTGCAGTAGCATTGTTATTTTTTGTCATATTAACATCAATAAATCTTTCATAATGCCCTAAGTCTAAATCTGTTTCAGATCCATCATCTAATACAAAAACTTCGCCATGTTGATATGGATTCATTGTCCCGGGATCTACATTTAAATAAGGATCTAATTTTAAAATTGTAACTTTTACACCAGCCTGCTTGAGCAAATATCCTATAGATGATGCTGCAATGCCTTTACCCAAACCAGACATAACACCTCCAACTACAAAAATATATTTTGTTTCTCTGGATTTACTCATTTAAGATTCCTCATCTATTATTGTACTTGTAGATACTATCATTTTCCTAACCTTATCTAAATCTTCCTTTGTATCAACAGCCCATTGTTCATGGTTTGAAATCATTGCAAAAATTTTTATGTTATTATCTAATAAACGTAATTGTTCAAGTGACCTGCTTTTCTCTCTTTCAGTTGATTGTAACATAGAAAATTGAACTAAAGAATTTCGTCGATAACCATATATACCTATATGTTTATAAACACCTCCAATCTCTAAGTCAAAGACATCCCGCTTGAAATCAATACAATTAGATTGTTCATCTAAAAGCACTTTGACCATATTAGGATTTAATAAATCACTTACAGTAAGCTTACGACTTACTACAGTAGAAACATTAATATTTGGATTATTAAATGTAGTAACTAGACCATCAATGATTTTAGGGTCAATTAAAGGTTCATCTCCTTGGATATTGATAATAATCTCTGCTTCATCAATTTTATTTATTACTTCAACTACTCTATCTGTACCAGAAGAATGATCTTTAGATGTCATAACCATTTCAAAATCAAAACTAGATAATGATTCCCGTGTTTCATCTGAATCAATTGCTAATATAACTTTATCCAATAATTGAGATTTTTGTGCCTGCTCAACTACATAGGCTATCATTGGCTTCCCTTCAATTGGCTCAAGAATCTTTTTTGGGAAACGAGTTGAGCCTAATCTTGCGGGGATAACTCCTACATTCATTTTATGATTTCCTTAGAATGTTAATTTTGGCAGAAATATGAATCCATAATATTTTCATCATATATAAAAATAGAATTGAACTATAAATAAAAGACATAATTATTAACAACAAATTTACCTACCCTTAATAAAAAGAGAAAATTTATTAAATTATATTTTAATTACGTGCATTGATTAAAATACTAAAAAGTTTATTCAAATCTTAAAGACTCAATAGGGTCCATATTTGCGGCTTTCCATGCTGGATAAATTCCGAAACCGATCCCAATTATTGAACAGACTGCTAAACCAATGAAGGCCCAATCTAACGGAATAACAGCTGGGATGTTAAAAACTATAGATACAATGTTACCTCCCAGAATGCCAAAAATAATCCCTGCAACACCTCCAAATTCACTTAGGAATATAGCTTCCATGAGAAACTGACTTAATATATCCTGTTTTGTCGCACCTATAGCTTTTCTAATACCTATCTCTTTGATACGTTCCGTAACAGATACAAGCATAATATTCATTATACCAATCCCAGCAACAACTAACGCAATTATACTAACTAATAAAGCAAAAAGTTTTATTCCACTTGTAAAACCTGAAAATTGTTCTATCATTTCAGTATTAGATACAATCTCAAAATCATTATCTTCATCAGGTGAAACTTTTCTTATCGATCTTAAAAGGCCAATAATTTCATCCATCGTTTGATTGTAAGCATCTTCTGATGGAGATTCAATATGAATCCTTATACTACTCCATTGGTTGGAAAATTTTTCTTGAAATGTAGAAATTGGTATAGCAATAAAATTATCTTTACTCTCCCCAAATGCTTCACCCTGCCTTTCTGTAATTCCTATTACATAATAACTAAGCCCATCAACTTTAATTTTTTTACCTATGGGGTCTTCAAAGGGAAATAATATGTCAACCACATCCATCCCAAGAATACAAACATTTCTAGAATAATGAATATCATCATCAATAAAATTTCTTCCATCTGCAAGAAAAGTATTATAGAAACGAATAGTACCATCATCACCACCAAAAAGTTCAACAGATTTTTTAACTTCTCTATTTCTATATTTCACATTACGAACCCCAGTACCATCAGCAGCACTAACTAACAATGGTAATTTTGCTCTAGCTTTAAGTTTCTTATACTGGTCAATGGTAATATTTTTCCTATTACGATATTTTTTATCTGGACGACCAAATTGTATTTCAGGATATTTTTGCACAACAAATGTGTTCGCCGCAAAAACATTAAGACCTGATTCAACAGAGTCTTCTAATGTTCTTATAGCTGTCATAACACCAATAACAGAAAAGACTCCTATGGTAATACCTAACAGGGTGAGAATAGACCTTAATTTATTTTTTCGGATTGCATCTATAGCCATCCAAAAACTTTCCCTTAAAATATTTTTTAAATTTCTTGTAACCATTATCTATTCATATCTCAAAGAATCAATAGGATCAAGGTTTGCAGCACGGTATGACGGGATCAAACCTGAAATAATTCCTACAACCATACTAAGCAATATAGCTGTTACTGATAAACCAATTGGTAAAGTAGATGGGAAAATATTATTTATAAAAATGCTGCTTATATAAGCAAAAAATAAACCAATCATACCAGCAATCAGACATATAGTAACAGCTTCCATCAAAAATTGAGACATTATCATGCCTTTTGTAGCGCCAATTGCTTTTCTTACACCTATTTCTCTTGTTCGCTCTTTTACAGAAACAAACATAATATTCATAATACCAATACCTCCAACAATTAAGGATAAAAGTGTAATAAAAACACCTGTACCGCCTATAGCTATTTTTAGTCTATTATATTGTTTTTCAAATATCTTTGTTTGATTGATAGCAAAATCATTTTTTTGATTTGGTTTTAATTTCCTAATATGCCTCATGACAGAGGTCATTTCATCAATACTCGATTCTAAATTATTTTCAGGAACTTTTACAGTTATTCTCATCCAACCACGTCTAGAAAAAATACGTTTGTATGCGCCAAGAGGTAGAATCGCCTGCTTATCAACACTAAATAAACCTAAAAACTTACCCTGTTTTTCTAAAACACCAATTACTCTGAATTTAATATCATCAATTTTTATATATTCCCCAATTGGATTCTGATCACCAAAAAAAGCTTCTTTTATACCATATCCAATCACCGTAACTCTGGAGCCTGATCTATCTTCATTGCGTGTGAAGAATCTACCTTGAGATATATCTGTACTAACAGTCTCCATATATTCTTCATTCGTACCGAAAATCTCAGTTCGAGTTTCTTTATCTTGATATGCAAGAGATGCACCTCGTTGCATTACTGGAGCTACAGCTAATGCATTGTCTGATCTTTCTCGAATTTTTTCTACATATTCAGGCAAAATTCTTGGCCTATTTTTTACTTCCCACCATTCCATATCACTAAACCATTCATATCGACTAACGTATAAAATATCTTTCCCTAACCATGACATACTGCTTTCAAATGATTTATCTAGACCAGATATAAGAGTTCCCATTAAAGTAACAGATAAAACTCCAATAATTATACCTAAAGCAGTAAGAATTGATCTAGTTTTATTAGCATAAACTGCTGATAATGAAATTCTAAAATTTTCAAGAAAAAGAGTAAACATTAAATTTATTTTGAAATATCTTCAATAATCTTACCATCAAATAATTTTATGGTACGATAAGCATGGCGTGCAATATCATCTTCATGAGTAACTAAAATAATTGTATTACCTTTTTTATGAAGGAGATCAAAAATCTCCATTATTTCATCGCCACTTTTTGAGTCTAAATTACCTGTTGGCTCATCTGCAAGTATAATAGAAGGATTGTTTACTAAGGCCCTTGCGATAGCAACCCTTTGACGTTGCCCTCCAGATAATTCATTTGGTTTATGATGCATTCGATCAGCTAGGCCCACACTTTCTAAAGCATTAGATGCCATTTCTATCCTTAGAGATTTTTGGATATTGGCATATACAAGAGGGATCTCGACATTATGATGAGCAGTAGCTTTCGGCAGTAGATTAAAAGTTTGAAAAACAAATCCAATTTTACGATTTCGAATAGATGCAAGCTGAGAATCATTCATAACTTGAACCATTTCACCCTCAAACTCATAAACCCCAGATGTAGGTGTATCTAGACATCCAATCATATTCATTAATGTAGATTTTCCAGAGCCTGATGGACCCATAATAGCTAAATAATCATTCTCTTTAATTTCTAAATTAATACCATCTAGAGCGCGGACTTCTTCACCGCCTACATAATAAATTTTATAAATCTCTTTAAGTGAAATTAAATTCATTACTATCTAGAGCTATTTTGCAAAATTTCTTCACTATTACTTATAGATACTAGACTACCATGGTTCAATTCCTTACTTAAAACTCTATAACCTCCAGTTACTATTAAATCACCTTCTTTTACACCTGACTGTACTGCATAATAATTTTCACTTGAGATACCAACTAATATTGGCTTTATTAAAGCAAATTTTTGATTATCTGGTGCCATTTCACCATCAAACTCATTTTCTAAAACAAATACAACATCAATATTATTATTTTTCGTTCCAAAATCACTGCCTTCGTCATTTCTACCTTGCCATTTTGTTTTTTGATTTTTCCCAATCTTTTTATCACTTTTAGTATAATTCTCAGGCCTAGAAGTAAGAGATTGAATTGGAATTGAAATTGTATTTTTAATTGTTTCTGATATGATATTAACTGTACTACTCATTCCAGGTCGAATTTTATTAGGAGGATCTAGTATTTTTACCTTTACTTTGAAATTAGTTACTTGCTGCTGGCTACCCATATTTAACGATTGAGCAGTATGAGCAATCTCACTAACAACCCCATAAAATATTGTATCAGGGAATGCATCAATTTCGATTTCAGATGTATCTCCTACATTAATATTTACAACATCATTTTCATTAACATTTACTTCAACTTCCATCCTACTAAGATCAGCTACAGTCATTAAAATTCCAGGGTTAAACATCCCTCCAACTGCCATCTCGCCCACCTCTTTAGTTAAACTTGTTACAATTCCATACGATGGAGCTAATAGTTTAGTTTTAGATAATTCATCTTCTCTAGAAACTAATGATGAGCGTGCCTGTTCTAGTTGGCTAGACGCTAATTCAAAAGATGCTTCAACCTGTTCAAGTTCTTGTTTGGAAATCAACTTCTGTTCAAATAATGACTCAGTTCTAATTTTTTGGGACTTTATTTGTTTTAAATTTGCTTCTGCTGACTTCACACTTGATAATGTTTGGTTATAAGCGGCACGATATTGCTTCTCATCTAAGGCAATCAACATCTGCCCAGATTGAACGGTATCACCTTCGGCAACTGTAATATCTGTAATCCAAGCAGTAATAGTGGAAGAAATCTGCACTTCTTCTTCTGGTTGAATTTTTCCACTAGCATTGACTTTATGAACGATATCCCGAAGAGAAACATAGTCCGAATCAACGAAAATATCATCATGAGAATTTGATTTAAAAACTGAATACATGAGTATAAGCAATATAATTACCAATGGTATCCATACTTTTTTCTTTTTAAGTGTTTGTATCATTATTAGTTTTCTTTTATTTGATATTCAATATCTAGTGTACCAAGCAGTGATTTCAAATTAGCTTCTTGAACTCTAGCATCATGAATTGTATTAATTAAGGTTGAATTTGCACGAATCAATGAAACTTGTGCATCTAAAACTTCTAATATAGTTGCAGAGCCAAGACTATATCGTTCTCTCACTAATTTTAAATCTTCTTCAGCTGCGGCAACAACAGCTTTATTAATAGGAATTATTTCTGAATAATTTTCTAAAGTTTTACGTATCAATTCTCCCTGCACACGTAAATCATTTAATAAAGTAATATAATCATATCCGTACTTATCTTTATTTATTTTGGCTTGAAATTGTTGAGTATTAAGAGTATTACCAGTATAAATTGGGATATTAAAAGAGATATTCATACCTAAAGACCAATCTTCTTTTATTGCATCCATTAATTCAGTACTATTTTCACCATTAGCTGAATAGCTTAAAGATGAGTTTAAATTAGGAAGACGCATTCCTCTACTCATTTTGTAAGCAATCTCCGCTAAAAATATACGTTCATTTGAAATTAAAAGACTCGGGTTTTGTTTTTTCAATTGATTTAAAATATCTGAAGAATTTGGAATTACTGGGGCTATCCAATCTTCTTCTGTAGCTGTAATATCTTGTCCAAAATCTTGTAACCCCATATCATTAAATAATACTCTCCTCATATTTTCAAGATTAGTTTTCCTACTTAGTAACTCTACTTTTGCCTGCCCTAAAGCAACTTCTGCTTTTAAAAGGTCAGTCTTTTTTACTACACCAAGATCATACTGCTTTTTTACAAGAAAAATTTGTTGGTTTGACATCTCTAGGTTTTTAATTGAAACTTGATGAAGTTGTTGAGCCTTTAGTAAACCATAATAAGATTCTATAACTTTTTGGATGACTTGAATTTTTACATTTCGATGTCCTAATTTGGCAATCTCTAGTTGTGATTTAGCTTGTTTTATTTGATTAACTGAACGACCACCATCATATATAGTCTGATTTAAAGTGATCGCTGCTGATAGATTATTATAATGATCTGTTGTTATAGTTTTCGCATCTAGTGTAGAATCACTATATACAAATGTTGTATTAGAACTTTCCGGGAATTGTGTCCTACTAGAATTTGTAGAAGCATTAATTGAAGGAAGAAGCCCACTATAAGATCCTTTTAGGCCCTGCTCTGCTGATAGGACTTCCAATTCTGATGAATGAATCGTTGTTTTCCCTTCTAATGCAATATCAATACAATCCCGTAAGCCATATCCTTGAGCATTTAATAAGTTAATAATTATTAATAGTAATATTATTTTTATCTCTCTATTCATCATAAATATTAAAGTTAAATGAAATCATTTTTAATTTTATTAAGATAATCCATCGCATCTTCATAAGAATTGTCAATTTTACCATCTAAGATTGCTTCTTCTATTGCATCCTTAATTTCACCAACTTTACGACCTTCTGATAAACCACAAATTTTCATAATCTCATCACCTCGTACAGGAGATTGGAAAGAATTGAGAGAATCAATTTCAATAACATTCTTCATTTTATTTTCAACTTTATCAAAATTCTCTAAATACTTTTTAATGCGTTTTGGATTCTTCGTTGTAATATCTGCTCTACATAATGTCATAAGATCATTTAAATCTTCACCAGCAGCCACCATAACTCGCCTAATTGCTGAGTCGGTAACTACATCTTTTGCTAACGCAATTGGACGTAAATGTAACAAAGTAAGTTTTTTTAAATAATTTTTTAAATCATTTGATAATTTCATCCGCTTTGCTACTTTATTAAGCATACGCTCACCGATAGCATCATGGCCATGAAATGTATAACCTTTTTTATTATCAATTCTTCTTGTATTTGGCTTAGCAATATCATGAACTAATGCAGCAAATCGTAGTTTCATTTTTGTAGATAGTTTAGCTGCATTATCAACTACCTGAAGAGTATGAGCAAAAATATCTTTATGATTCCATTCTGAAGTTTGATCCATGCCATACATTACATCAATTTCGGGGAATACTATTTTCATCAAACCAGTTTTCTGTAAAATAACTAATCCAATAGAAGGTCTAGTCGTACGTAATATTTTTATAAATTCATCTCGAATCCTTTCCATAGAAACAATCTCAATTCTATTAGATTGTCTTTTTATAGATTCAAAACAAATCGGATCAATTTTAAACTTTAAACTAGATGAAAAATAAGCTGCACGCATCATTCTCAACGGGTCTTCAGAGAATGTTTCATCTGGGTCTAAAGGTGTTTGAAGGACCCTTTTATCAATATCATTAATCCCACCATATGGATCGTTAAAATCACCAAAATAATTTGGTCTAATATCCATCGCCATTGCATTTATTGTAAAATCTCTTCTTATTAAATCTCCATATAAATCAGTATAAATAACTTTTGATGGGTTTCTCGAATCTTTTGAATAAGTTTCAGTTCGAGCTGTTGCTACCTCAATTTGAATTTTTTTATATGGAATAATTGCAGTACCATATTTTTTAAATGAAATAACTTTTTTAACACCAAGGCTATTAGCAAGACTTTTGGCAAATAATATTCCATCACCTACTGTCATAAGATCAATATCATTAAGAGTTTTTCCTAAAATTAAATCTCTTACAAAGCCTCCTACTACATAAACTTCTGTATTCTTCCTTTCCCCAATTGCTCCAGCTAATTCCAAAATAGATCTAACATTGGAGTGGTCTTTTTTATTAAATAATTCTTTTAAATTTGCCATCTGTAAAATTTTCAATTGTTATTTGAACAGTTAGGTTCAAAATATACATGTTAATCATTTTAAATATGAAATTGTTGGAAAAAATTAGATAATATTAATTTTAAATCTAAATTTTTTATTTTTAATAAACAGCTTGAAATCAAATTTTTCTGTGATCAATTTCAATATATGGTAAATAAAATTTCAATCATATTTCCAATCTTATTTTCCTTTATTTTCGCTCAATTTGGCACAATAAATATTAATCTTGATACTCGTCTTTTACGTAGTGAAGAAAAACAAGAAGTTATAAATCTTAATAATGATATCCAGAGATTTTTTATTAATACCGGCTGGGATGAGTCCTATAGTGATCTTGAAATACCCTTAATTATTCAGTTAGTTTTTGAAGGTGTTACAGAAAAAGGTAATGAAAAAATCTTTAATTGCCAGGCATTATTCTCAAACACTAGTGATATACGCTATTTTGATAAAAATGTTCAATTCATATATAATTCTGGTTCAACCCTCTATTTTGATCCAGTACTTTTTGACCCATTATCAAGTTTTTTGGCATATTACGCCCATTTAATTCTAGGAGGTGAAATTGACACATATGAGTTTAACGGTGGTAATGCTTCTTATGAAACTGCACGAGAAATAGCAATGAGGGGATCTACATCTGACTATGTAAAAGGGTGGGATAATAGAATTAGTCTAGTAGATGATATTAATAGGAATATTGGCCTGAGAAAATCTCGACTATCTTGGTATATAGCGATGGATTTATTTAAAGATGGAGATATTGAAGGTACTTTAGAAGAAATAAATAATATGCTAGATGGCTTAGAACAATCTTTTCGCGATTTAGGTAGAGATCATCATACTCAATACTTCTTAAAAATTCATGCAAAAAAAATTGCTGAGATATTAATAATCTTGGGTAGAAAAGGATTAATTATGGATATGAAAGAATTAGATTTAGATCGACGTGATTTTTATCAGGAGGCCTTAGACTCAATCTCAAAATAAGTTTTTTTTCTAGCAATGTAATAAGCAAAAACTATCGATTTTTTTAACATCGATTTCATTATGTCTATATCATTTAAAACTCTAATTTTTTTAAAAATTAAACGTTTTCTCCAAATTGTGATCGGATGAAATAAAATCCAGATTAATGACCTTAACACTCCTGTAAAATGATTTATATCTAATTTAAAAATTGTATAGACTAGAGTAACAAACTCTAGCATTAATCGAATAATCCCAATATAAAAGGCGGATGGGTATGAATAATTACCAAATAGCATTAGTAATGAATTTCGATGATTTAGATAATATTTTTTGTGAGAAAACATTGGCATAGATACTGCATTTTTATGATAAACAATGGATCCCGGTTCTGACCAGATATCATATCCCATTGATTTGAACTTCCAACATAAATCAATTTCTTCCATATGGGCAAAAAAGGTTTCATCAAATTTCCCAGCTTTACAAAATAATTCTTTCCTGACCATCAATGCTGTTCCAGAAGCCCAAAAACACTTTTGAGCTTTATCATATTGACCTATGTCTTTTTCTTGATCAAAAAATATACGTCCTCGAGCAAAAGGATAACAAAATAAATCCAGATGGCCTCCAGCCCCCCCGGCATAATCAAAAACATCTTTTTCATAATAATTTAAAATTTTCGGTTGAATGGCAGAAATATTTTCATTACTATCTATTCTATTATATAATGGCTCCAACCAATCCGGTTTTTGAATTGTATCATTGTTCAAAAATAATAAATATTTTCCTTTAGCAATTTCGGCTCCACGATTACATCCGCCTGCGTAACCATAGTTCATTTTATTTTCTAAGAGAGTAATATCTGGATAATTTTCCTTAATCCAGTCCTGACTACCATCTTTGGATGCATTATCTACTATAATAATTTCAAAAGATTTAAATGTAGATTTTTTTAGAGAAGCTAAACACTCAGATAAAACTTTTATACCATTCCAATGTGGAATAATTATAGATACCTGGTAGTTATAGTTGGCCATCATGACCTGAATTTTTATTCGACTGAACGAACCTCATTTAATATCTTTTTTGCATTCTCATCAGATGGGTTTCTATTTACCCATTCAGATAAGACTAATTCAGCATCAGCTAACATGTCCTGATCTCTATATATATATATGAGAGAAGAAATAATATCTGGATAAGCTTTTTGCCAACGTGCCCATTTATTATTTGTAATACTTTTATTAAAACCTCTAGTTTTAACCATCCCTTCCATTTGTTGAAATTGTAATCTCATATCCTCTAGAATAGATAATGCAATTTCAGGTTCATCAAATTCTTTAAAATATACATTAGCATATTCTACACGATTTAAGGGCCGCCCAATACTATCAGAGATTAATTTATCCATAATTTTCCTCATAGAAATTTTATCATCTAGATCTCCATATATACGAGCGACTTGGTAATGTAATTCTTGTGACTGAATTGGGATAGTTGAATCAGGAATTTTTTCACCCATTTTATTTAATACACTAATAATTTTATCTTTTAATTCAGTTAGCTTATTTTCATCTAAATTGTTCTTTTTATTAACTTCTTTATTATAATCCATATAATAAGTAATTGCTAATTGCATATATGCGCTTCTATAATTTTGAAGTAGCCTCTTTGTTTGTTTATTATAATATACTTTATCATTTCCCAGATTACGATACATATAACCTGGCTGATATTCACGACTCCATGACAAATATTGAGTATTTTTCTTAATATTAAAATCACTTGAGTTAAAATTTGTTGACCATGTTTGTGGACCGATATCAGTCATTAGATTTGCATACATTTTTTCAGCATCAACTGGATCAGTTTTATGACTTTTTAATTGAAATGTAAGGCCTTGCATATCTAGATAATTATCTAACCCAAGTCGGTTATTTTCTGATACTGTTACTGCAAAATAAATAGGAATTCTCCATTTTGAATCTTGGATAATCTTAAGGATCATCAAATCTTGTACACGTAAGGCCCTACCACCGTAAGTAGGCTTTAGTTCCCATTCAATAAAACCATCTTTATTTTTAGGATCATTATCAACAGGAACCTTCATTTTCTGTTTTTTCCATTCTTGCAACCTAGATGTTACCCGATCAATTTGATTATCTGTTAAATTAATAAATCGTGTATCCTCAGTGCGCTTATCTCGCTGTTGCTTAATATACCAAGGAGTATTTAATAAACTCAAATTCACTACAGCAACATCGGTTCTTAATTTTTCAACTTCTTGTAAATACCAAAGTGGAAAAGTATCATTATCACCATTAGTAAAAATAACAGCATTGGGTTCACAAGATTGCAAGATATTATAGCTATAGTCCCAAGCCACATAATTACCGGATCTATCATGGGAATGGTAATTTGACTTTGCCATTATAATTGGAACAAAAGCAATTTGAAGAGCTAGTGCTATAACAACTAATCGCTTACTTAATTCTTTATCTTTTATAAAATCAATAATCTTTTCTGAAATTGCTGATGCCCCCACACCTACCCATATTGCAAATGCAAAAAAAGATCCTACATAAGAATAGTCCCTCTCTCTTGGTTGTGGGTCATCTTGATTCAAGTATAAAATAATTGCATATCCTGTCATTATAAATAATGCTAAAATAGAAAAGGCCATCCTCTCATCACGATATGCATGATAAAACATACCAATTAAGCCAATTATAAATGCCAATGGCAATCCAAATTGGGTCCAATCAATTCCATCTTCTCGATTATTTGCTCCCATTGAAGTAACATAAGGTTCTTTCGATGGGCCACGTCCTGCAAATTGCCAAAGAAAATATCGGTTATACATTTTCCTGATTTGATAATCCCAAAAGAACTCCCACTGTTTTCCCAATTCATATTTTTTATATTTTGAATTTTGAGCTGCTGAAAAAGTTCTATTAGGGCCTTCTGGGTATCCAGACACTTCATGAATTGGAGGAATTCCTTTATAACGGCGTGGAAACATTCCGACATCCCCATATTGTTCCCGTTCTAGATATGAGATAAAGGCTTCAATTGTTTCTGGATCATTTTCATCAATGCCTGGGTCTTGATTTGACCGAATGAAAATCATAGCATAAGTTGAGTAACCAATAATAACTAAAACAAAAGATGTTAGAGCAATGGATGGTATCAATTTCTTATTAATTATGGCCCATATCATAGCTCCAAAAATTGCAATAGTAAGTACTGCCGTAGCACTTACTCCTATAGATGCTACAATCTTAGGAAATCCTTTTACTAAAATATTATGAATAATAAAAAAGACAATACCTGTGATTACAATAGTAAAACCAAATGATACCCATTCAAATTTATTTTTTCTAAAATATATAATAAGAGCTACAAATGGTAAAGTTAGAAGGTTAAGTAAATGTAGACCGGTAGCAAGTCCTATCATGTAAGCGATAATTAAGATGTATCTCTCATTACCAATCTCATCAGCTTTCTCACTCCAATGTAAAATAAGCCATACTACAATAGCAGTAAAAAAGGTACTTAGTGCATAAACTTCTGCTTCAACTGCGTTGAACCAGTGACTATCGGTAAAGGCGAAAACTAATGAACCCAGTATTGCACCTCCAAAAGCGATAAGTGCATCATGCACTGATTCAACTTTCCCTCGCCAATGTATGACGACCTTTACAATTACTAAGTATAAAAACATCACGGCGAGAGCACTTGATAGAGGAGAAAGAATATTTACCCTAAAAGCAACATCAGTGCTAATAGGTATCATAGACGCTATACGTCCTAATAATAAAAATAATGGGCTACCTGGGGGGTGAGGGACACCTAGAGTATGAGCAACTGCAATAAATTCACCACAATCCCAGTAAGAAACAGTAGGGGCCATTGTATCAAAATAAACAATGAATGATATTAGAAAAGTAAAAGCAGCTAAAATACGATTTAATCGTATATAATCAGAATTGATCACAGTTTACTCTTCTTCTCCAGAATTATCATCTGAAACATTATTATCATCATTATCGGCTTGATCAGGTTTTTTTTGCTCTTCAATAAAATTCATTTTTAATTCACTAACAGTATTAATAAGCATTTGTTCCTCATATTCAGATAAATTACCATTCATCTTAGTTTGCATCATATCTAATAAATCAATATAAAAAGATGCTTGATCCAGGTTACGTTCAATTTTATCAGTTACGGGATTTTTCATTTTCCCTAATGCTATCCAGGCACTTGATTGAAAAGTACCTACAAGATACATAAATAACTGATCATTCTTATTTGCGCTATTATCTGACATTTTTTTACCTAAAATTTTAATTTGAAGATATAATAAAGCTGGCGAATTTAATTCTTAGAGTTTATAGTCCAAATAATGAATAATTATGATAGTTTTAATTGATCAAGTTGATTCGAATAATTTTTTATAAATATTTTCCGCAATTCATAATTTTCAATACTTTTTAGATGTGGATCTTTTTCAATAATTGCAATTGCCAACTCTCTTGCAACATCAATAATAGATCCATCAGTTACCATATTAGCAATTTTATATTTAAAAAATCCTGATTGTTTCATCCCGAAAAATTGTCCAGGCCCTCGTATTTTTAAATCTTCATCTGCGATAATAAAACCATCATCAGTCTCTTCCATAATATTTAAACGCATCCTTGATGTTTCATTAACACTGTGCTGTACTAGAATACAGTAACTTTTATCAATACCTCTTCCAACACGTCCACGTAGTTGATGTAATTGACTTAATCCAAATCGTTCGGCATGCTCAATTAACATTATTGTTGCATTGGGCACATCAACCCCAACTTCAACAACTGTGGTAGAAACTAATATACTAATTTTATTATTACTGAACTTTTGCATGACTTCATCTTTTTGATCAGATTTCATTTTACCATGGACTAACCCTACTTTTATATCTGGAAAAATATTACTATCAAGATTTTTAAAAGCTTGTTTTGCTGCAACTAAATCTGATTTTTCTGACTCTTCTACTAATGGATATATAATCATACACTGGTAACCAGAATTAACTTCTTTTTTTATGAATTCATATACTTTTTCTAAACGTGATGGCTCAACAACTTTAGTCCTAATAGGAATACGATTAGAAGGTTTTTCATCTAAAATAGATATATCCATATCTCCGTGGTAAGTTATAGATAAGGTCCTAGGTATAGGCGTAGCAGTCATAGCTAAAAAATGAGGGTTAAAACCTTTTTCAATTAGGCTTGCTCTTTGATCAACACCAAACCTATGCTGTTCATCAACTATTACTAAACCAAGATTATTAAATTTTACATCTTTTTGTATCAAAGCATGTGTCCCAATAATAATAGGTATATCACCAGATTTGATACCATCTATAATTGGTGTTCGCATCTTTTTACTCATTTTACCCATTAATTGTGCACAGGGAATCTTTATCTTATCTAATTGCTGTTTAAAAGAATTAAATTGTTGAGATGCTAATATTTCAGTTGGAGCCATAAAAGCAACTTGAACACCACTAGCAATTGCTATAGACGCAACTAAGATTGAAACTATAGTTTTACCCGATCCAACATCGCCCTGCAATAATCTATTCATTGGAATATCTTTCTTTAAATCTATTTGGATTTCGTTTATAACTCTTTTTTGAGCATGTGTCAATTCAAAGTCTAATGAATCTAAAAGTAGTTTAAAATAAGGTCCAGTAT
>MDTE01039697.1_pt1 | contig 22834 bp, 18 predicted proteins | sample 811231 | NCBI WGS metagenome assembly MDTE01 (sample SAMN05326651, study PRJNA326480) | marine metagenome | isolation source: seawater | place: Indian Ocean: Red Sea | collected 2010 | reverse complement strand
GCTAAAGGTTTAGAATTTGAAACAGTTTTTCTTCCTGGTTGGGAAGAAGGTTTGTTTCCTCATCAAAAATCCATAGAAGAAAAGGGCCAAAGTGGTTTAGAGGAAGAGAGAAGGTTAGCCTATGTTGGAATAACAAGAGCAAAAAAAAAAGCATATATCTCATTTTCAATGAATAGATTTTATCAAGGTGATTGGATAGATAGTATGGCATCTCGTTTTGTTGATGAACTTCCAGAGGAATTTATAGAGAAGAACTCATTTTTTGATGAAAGTATGGATGAAAATGATTTTGATTTCAATCAAGATTTAGACACAGATGACAACATTAGAAGTCCCGGCTGGATTAGATATCAAAAAAGAATTAAATGATCAAAAATAAAATTAGAATTTTAAGAAAAAAATTTATAGAGCACAAAATAGATGGATATATTGTGCCTAAAAATGACGAATTTTTTTCTGAATATTGTAAAAATAATAGACTCAAATTTATCTCAAATTTTAGTGGTTCTGCTGGCTATGCAATTATTTTAAAAAATAAGAATTATCTTTTCGTTGATGGAAGATATACCATCCAGGCAGAAATAGAGTCTTCAAAAAATTTTAAAATTGTCAACTATCAAAAGATTATAAATTGTAACTTATTTAAAAACTTAATTCTTGGTATAGATCCAAAATTGTTTACATCATCACAAATAAAAAAATTTTTTATCAAAAATAATAAAATAAAGATAATTAACAAAAATCTAATTGACGAAATTTCGAGGAAAAAAGACAATTTATCTAAACCATTTTTTTCAATTAACAATAATATTATAGGAGAAAATTTTAAATCCAAGATTAAAAAAATTAAAAATTTTCTTAGAAAAAATAAATCTGATTGGATATTTATATCTGCACCTGAAAATGTAGCGTGGCTCTTGAATATTAGAGGACATGACAATCCAAATAGCCCAATACCAAATTGTAGTTTATTAATGAGTAATAATAAAATTTATCTAATCACAAAAAGAAAAAATCAAAACAATTTGATAAAAAGAAAAAAAATTAAATCAAAACAAATAATAGAAACTAAAAATTTTAAAACTTTAATAAATAAGATTCGAGGAAAAAAAATTATTATTGATATTAAAACTTGTTCATATTTTTATGAAAATATTTTTTCTAAAAAATTTAAGATTTTAAAAAAAGATGATCCAATCTATTTTTTAAAATCTATTAAAAATAAGAGTGAAATTCAAAACATGATCCAAAGTCATATTTTAGATGGAGTTGCATTAACAAAATTTCTTTTTTGGATCAAGAATGTGAATAAGAGAAAAATTTCAGAGTTTAATGCACAAATTAAACTTGAGAAATTAAGAAAAAAAAACAAAAAATATTTATATCCAAGTTTTAATACAATTTCAGGCACCGGTGCAAATGGGGCTATTATTCATTATAGAGCAAAAAAAGAAAAATCAAAAATTATTAAAAAAACTGATATCTTTTTATGTGACTCTGGAGGACAATATAAATATGGTACGACTGATGTCACAAGAACTATATGTTTTTCAAAACCGAGAAATAATATAAAAAATATTTTTACAAGGGTGTTAAAAGGACATATCGCTGTAGCAACTACAAATCTAAATCAAATCAATACGGGTCAGTTAATTGATAAGAGAGCAAGAATGTTTTTAAAAAAAATTAATTTAGATTACCTTCATGGAACTGGTCATGGGGTTGGCTTTTTTTCAAATGTGCATGAAGGTCCTCAATCAATCTCAAAATATAATAAAATCAAACTTTTAGAGGGAATGATCTTAAGTAACGAGCCTGGTTATTACAAAAAAGGAAAATTTGGAATAAGAATCGAAAATCTTGTTTATGTAAAAAAATTAAAAAAAAAGTTGTTGTTTGAGAACTTAACTTTGGCCCCTATTGATATTGATCTTATTGACTTCAAACAACTTACTTTAGAAGAAAAAAATTACTTATTTAAATATCACATGACGGTTTATACAAAGCTTGCACCATTTCTTCAGAAAAATGAAAAAAAATGGTTAGCATCTTTAATTATTTAACATCTTTGACAACTCTGATTGGTTAAGAATTTTTACTTTTAATTCTTTTGCTGCATCAATTTTTCTTTTTGTTGGTTTTTCACCAATTATCAAAAAATTTAACTTTTTAGATACACTGCTAACAATTGATCCAGAATTTTGTTCAATCAAAAATTTCATCTCAGCTCTGCTAATATCCTTAAGTTTTCCAGTTATCATAAAAGTTTTATTTGCCAAAATTCCATCTTTTTTTACTTCTACGGCATTTTTAATATTTAAATTTTTTTGAAGTTCATTAATTACTTTAATATTTGTATTATTTGAAAAAAAATTTTTTATAGAGTTTATTTGAGTTTCACCAATTCCATCTATATTCAATAATTCCTTAAAATCTTTATTCTTAGAAATTTTTAAAAAATTTGTTGAAGATTTTACATATTTTGAGATTAATTTTGCATTTTCTAAACCTATATGCCTTATACCAAGAGAATAAATATACCTTTCTAAAGAAATATTTTTTTTCTCATTTATTGAATATTTCAAATTATTAGCTGATTGAGCTCCCCATCCATCCAATGACTCTATCTTCTTGAAATCTAAATTAAATATATCTTGTGGTAATCGGATTAATTTAATCTTCCAAAAATTTTCAACAATTTTTTTACCAAAACCTTCAATATTAAAAGCCTCCTTAGAAACAAAATGTTTAATTTTTTCTATAGCAACTTTTTCACATTCAAAACCATCACTTGAACACCTTCTGACAGCATCCTCTTTTTTTGTAATTAAATTAAATTCCTTAATCGTTTTAGAACCACATGATGGACAATTTTTTGGAAAAATGAATTTTTTAAAATTTTTACCACGTTTTTTTAAATTTACAGAAATTATATGTGGAATCACATCTCCTGCTCTTTCTACAACTACCTCATCTCCAATTCTAATATCTTTCCTTAAAATCTCGTCTTCATTATGCAAAGTGGCATTAGATACAACAACTCCACCTATGTTTACAGGTTTTATTTTTGCCACAGGAGTCAAGGCACCAGTTCTTCCTACTTGAATTTCTATATCAATTATTTTTGAAATTCCACTATTTGCTGAAAACTTATGTGCAATGGCCCATCTTGGTGCATTTGAAACATTGCCTAATCTTTTTTGAATTTCAAAGTCATTTATTTTATAAACTATTCCATCAATATCAAAATCTATCTCATTTCTTTTTTTTTCAATTTCATGGTAATTCAACATTAAATTCTTAACTCCAGTAATAACCTTATTTAATGGGTTTGTTTTAAATCCCCATATTTTTAATTTTGCAAGATAATCACTTTGATGATTTATCTTTAATCCTTTTTCATATCCAAAGGTGTAAGCTAAAAATTTCAAAGGAATTTTCTTAGTATCAGCAGGATCTTTTTGTCTTAAGGATCCTGATGCTGCATTTCTGGGGTTAGCAAATTTTCCACTTATTTTCTTAAAATCACTATTTTGAATAAAAACTTCTCCTCTTATGTCAATATCTTTGGGGAAATTTTTGTCTGAAATAAATTTTGGTATATCATTTATTGTTTTTAAATTTGCAGTTATATCTTCAACCTCCTTGCCATCCCCTCTTGATAATCCAGTAGTAAATTTACCATTTTTATAATTAAGTGAAGCTGAAATGCCGTCAATTTTGGGTTCAACACTATATTCAATTTTTGAATTATTTTTTTTACCGAGGAAATTGTGTATTTTTTTTTCAAAATTAAGCAAATCTTCCTCACTAAAGGCATTTGCCAAAGAAAGCATCGTGACTCTATGTGTAACTTTTTTAAAATTTTTAGATGGTTTAAATCCTACTTGGACCTGAGGTGATTTTTTACTTTTTAAAAAATCATATTTTTTTTCTAATTCAATTATCTCTTTTTTTAATAAATCAAATTCAGTGTCTGTTATTTCAGACGAATTTTCATCATAATACTTTTTATTATAGTGATTTAATAAGTCTATTTTAGCTAAATATTGTTTTTTGATCAAATTTTTGTTCATGTTAATCAAAAAGTTTTTTAAATTTTTTTATAACACCTTTCTTTTCTTTTTTACGGTCTTTATTAATTTTACTCCGATAATCTTTATTAAAAACTTTATAAGATTTTTTATACCATTCACTTGATTGATAATTGTAACCCAGTAAATTTGCATATTTTTGTGACTCTTCTAAAAGTCCTAATTTATAATAAATCTCAACCAGTCTATGTATTGCTTCCTCTATAAAAATTGTTTGATCATATTGATCTACCACAACTTTAAATCTGTTAATTGCAGCAATCCATTTTCCTTTTTTAATATAATGTCTTCCTAAATACATTTCTTTAGAGGCTAAAATATCTTGAATTAATTCTAATTTAAATTTTGCATCCATAGCAAAATCTGTATTTGGATAATTTTTTGAAACAAATTCAAATTGTTTTTTTGCTTTTAAAAGTGGTCCAGTGTCTCTTTTTTCATCTTCGATTGTTTCATAATAACACATTGCTATTAAATAGTGAGCATAAGAAACATCTGCATCATCAGGATATGTGTTTATGTATCTTTCCAGATTTAAAATTGCTTCGGCATAATAATTTTGCATATAATAAGAATATGCTGCCATCAAAGCTGATCTTGGAGCCCATTTAGATTGTGGAAATAAAAGTTCCGCCTCTAGGAATTTTTTTGCTGCAAAATAAGGATCATTTTCATCTAATGCTTTATATGCTTCTTTGTAAGCAGCAATAATCTCCAAATCCTGTCTGGTTTCCTTTATGTTGGAAATTTCTTTTTTTTCTTTTCCACAAGAATTTAAAAGTATTACTAAAAAAATAATTATTAAATTCTTAATATGATTCATAGTCATTTTATATAATTTAAACTGATGATTATAAAGGTCTTAAATTAAGCTATTGATCTTAAAGGACTTCTATCAATTATAGTATGTGGTAAATTTCTTTCTTTAATTTCAACTATTGAAAAGTTTTCTTTATTTCTAAATACTTTTCTCAATAATTGATTTGTTAAATAGTGACCTCCTTGAGAACATGTAACATTTGCAATCATTCTAAATCCACACGTATAAAGATCTCCAATACAATCTAAGATCTTATGATTTACAAATTCATTAGGATTTCTCAAACCATTTTCATTTAATATTTCTTTTCCTTTAACAACTATAGCATTGTCTAAACTTCCACCTTTGGCTAATCCATTTTTTTTAATCATTTCAATATCTTCAAACAAACAGAAAGTTCTTGAGCTAAATATATCTTGTAAGTCATCTTCATAAACACTTACTTTATTCCTTTGGTTCTTTATCACCGGATTTTCATATTTTAATTCATAATTTATTTCGAGACTAAGTTTTGAAGGTTCAATTGTTATAAATCTTTCACCATCTTTAAATTCAATCTTTTTATTTATCTTAACTATCTTGATAGGCTCATCACTTTTTTTTACACCAGCAGTTTTAATTAATTCTATAAAATTTTTTGCTGAACCATCTAGTATGGGTACTTCCTCATTATCAATTTCGATTATTACATTATCAATACCTAAACAAAATAATGCACCCATCAAGTGTTCTATAGTAGAGATTTTTACTCCATGTTCATTAGATATTGTCGTATTTAATGACGTGTTGCTTACATTAGAAAAATTTGGGTAAACAAAATTATTTGTTTTAATATCAGTTCTTTTAAAAACTATTCCAGAATTTGGACTAGAGGATTTAATGGATACATTAGCTATTATTCCACTGTGCAAGCCTACACCACTAAATTTGATTGTTTCTTTTAGAGTTTTTTGATTTAAATTAGACACACAAAACTTTTAATGCCTAATCAAATGATCTCAAAAACAACAAATGTTACTAGAAAATACAATCTTAGTTAAAAAAGTTGAAAAATTTCTCAAAAAAACCTTGATTTTTAGTACTTTTATTCACTAAGCTAACTTCATTAGAGTTGTAGACCCTTAATATTTTCTTTGTCATTAAAAATATATTATCATTTTCTTCATTAGTTAAAAACTCACTTACATAACTAGCGTTTACAATTTGGTCTAAAGAAATTTCATATTTATTCAAAATTCTTTCTAATTTTTTGATAATTTCGTTTGAAAGACAAATAAATTCTAAATCAACAGAAAAACTTTTATAACTTGTATCTTTTGGCAATGACTCATAATTTTGACTATCAATTTTATAATTTCTAATAATTAAATGAATAATTCGTTTATCATCTATAGTTTTTTTACAATTCTCTTTTGCTTCATAAAGTAAATAATTTAAGCTTTTTAAATCTATTAAATTGTCTGAATCTTTTTTTTTAATCGATAATTCAACAAAAAAAAATTCATCTATATCAAAAATTATTGTTATTTTTTTTACAAAATTATCTAAAATTTTTTCAATCCTAAAAATATTTTCATTAAGAAATTTATCTAATTCTTGATAGTTTATGTGCTTAAACTGTTCATTAATTATTAATTCTTTTTCATAGACTTTTTCAAAATCATTTTCTTTGTAAACTGAAATAATAATTTTATTTTTACTTAAAAAAAGATAAGTGCTAAAATCAAAATCACTGCTCATTTATAATAATCTGATTTTTTTGACGTAAATCTATACTATTAATTTTATTCGACTCAGAGCTATCAAGAATATTAACTAATAAATCTAGTGACTTTTTAATGTCTTCCTTAGGCAATTTTACTTTAAGCCCTGAATAAGTTTCAATATCCCACCTACCAGATTTAAAATACAATAAATTCTTTATCTCATCAAAATTAAAGTTCGTTTCGTCAATTTTTTTTTTCAAATTAATAAATTCATTATTATCAAATTTACCAAAAATTAATGGTAAATCTTTATCAATATCATTAGATTTGATCAATTTACCATTAGATCCTATAAAAAAAATATCACTATCCCTTTTAACACGAGCCAAAAATTCTGTCTTGATGATATCAATTCTTAATGATGATGGATAATTTTTAAATACTGAGTATTTTTCAACTGATTTATTTGAATTTATAATTTTAACAATTTTATCCTTATCTATAAAAAATAAATTCTCTAATTTTACATATCTCAGATTTTTGAAAAGTTCAGAATTATCATTGGTATCTAAACCATTTATTTCAATTTTTTTAATCTTTAATTTATTAAAATTACTTAGATTTTTATTATTTAAAGTTCCAATTAATAAGAATAGAAAAAAATAAATTAAAATTTTTTTACTTTTTTGTAGAGGCATCTTTTAAAATCAACTCTAATAAATCTATAAAACGTATATTGTGATAAGCTGCTATTTCGGGAACTAGGGAAAGATTTGTCATACCTGGTTGGGTATTAATTTCTAATAAATAAAATTTATCATTATAAAACTTGAAATCTGATCTAGATACACCTCTGCAATTAATCAATTCATGAGCTTTTAGGGATATGTTCATCAATTTATCATAATTTTTTTTTGATAAATCTACAGGGATTAAATGTTCAGTTTTAGCTTTAGGATTATATTTTGCCTGGAAATCATAAAATTTTCTTTTTGGTTTTAATTCAATTGCTCCAAGTTTTTTTGAGTTAATAATTGCAGCCTGTATTTCTCTTCCAGGTATAAATTCCTCTATCATGATTTTTTTATAACTTTTAAGAATTTTTAAATTTTTATAAATATTTAACTTTGTGCATATAAATACATTTACACTTGAACCTTCATTAATTGGTTTTAGTACAACTGGAAATTTTAACTTTTTTTCAATCATCTTTATTAGATTGAGTTTTTTATTATCAAAAGAATATTCAATAAATTTTGGAGTTAATATTTTATTCTTAATAAAAATTTTTTTTGAAAGAATCTTGTCCATTGCGATCGCTGATGAAATTACACCTGAGTGTGTATAAGGTATTTTATAACCCTCTAAAATTGATTGAATATAGCCATCTTCACCAAATTGACCATGTAAAGCATTAAATATGATTTTTGGATTGAAAGACTTTATGATGTTTGAAAGTTTAAAATCTGGTTCGGCAATCTTTACATTGTAGCCATTTTTTTTAAGTTCTTTTGCAACTTGTTTGCCAGTATCTAGACTTATTACTCTCTCTTTTGAAATACCGCCAGATATTATTAATATTTTTTTTTTCAATTTATTCTAAAATTTTAATTTCTTTTTCTAAACTAATTCCTGTTTTTTCTAAAACTTTTTTAGATACAAATTCAATTAATTTTGACATATCGTCAAATGAAGCATTACCTTTATTTACAAAAAAATTACAGTGTTTTTCTGAAATACAAGCATCACCAAATTTTTGATCTAAAGGAACAGACTCTTTTATAAGTTCCCATACCTTTTTTTTTGTTTGAGATATTGGGTTTTTAAAAGTACTTCCACTTGTTTTTATTCTTGTTGGTTGTGATTTTTCTTTTTCTTTCTTTAATCTATCTGTTTCTTTTTTAATTTTATTCGCTTCTCCTGGAATACCTTTAAATGAAGCACTTAAAAAAATTAAATCATCTGATAAATTGTTTTTTCTGTATTGAAATTTTATGTCCTTAGCTGGAATTGTGATAACATTGCCCAATTTATCAATCGCCTGAACAGATAATAGAATATCTTTGAATTCTTTACCAAAACACCCAGCATTCATTCGAATTCCTCCACCAATTGTTCCAGGGATACAAGATAAAAATTCAAATCCACTTAAATTATTCTCAATAGCAAATTCCGAAAGGGTTTTATCCAAAACAGCGCTCCCTGCAATTATTATATTTTTATCAAGAAGTGAAATATTTTTAAAATTGTTACTCAATTTAATAACTACACCATTAAATAAATTATCAGATATTAATGTATTCGATCCAGCTCCAAGAATAAATATTTTTTCTTTATTTTCTAATTTTTTTAAAAAATTGATCAAATCTTTTAAAGTCTCTGCTTTATAAAATACCTTAGATTTACCTCCTATATTAAACCAATTTTTTTTTTTAAGATCATGATTAAATCTCACATTATTTTCAAATTCATTTAATAAATTTTTAAGATAATCGATTTTCATTTTATCAATTCTGGAAGTTTTCTCATCCAATTAGAAATAGTGCCTGCACCCATACCAATTACTATTTTTTTTCCATAAATATTAGTTTTAATAAATTTTGCCAACTGTTTGCTATCATTAACTAAAAATAATTTTACTTTTGAATTTTTTATTATTTCTTTTGCGAATTTCAAATAGCTAAAACCCAATTTAAGTTTTTCTCCAGCCGTATATATTGGACATAAAATAACTGTATCCGCATCCTTAAATGCTTTTGAAAATTCTTTTCTTAAATCTTTTAATCTTGATATTCTATGTGGTTGGAATATACAAATTTTTTCAAACCCGTTATAAACCTTTTTGACACCATCCAAAACCATCTTAATTTCTGTTGGATGGTGTGCATAATCATCATAGAAATCAATATTTTTATATGTAAAAATTTTACTAAATCTTCTTTGAACACCTTTAAATAATGATAACCCTTCTTTTATTTTTTTTACAGATATTCCGATTGTAAGAGCCACTGCGACTGCAGCCACAGCATTTCTAATATTGTGAATACCTAATAATGGTATCTTTAATTTATTGATTTTTCGTTTTTTTTTATTTGGAACATTAACTATTAAATCAAATTCTGTAAGTTCTTTTTTTTGATTAATATTTTTAATCAAAAAATTTGATTTTAAATTTGTACCATAAGTATAAAAATTTTTGTTTTTTAATTTTTTGATAAGATAATTATTAATATTATCATCTAAACAAATAAATGATTTTCCAAATGAAGGAACCTTTTCTATAAATCTTGTAAAATAATTTTTTAAATGCTCTATAGATTTATAAAAATCCATATGTTCTCTATCTATATTAGTTATAATTAAATAAGTTGGTGGTATATGGATAAAACTACCATCTGACTCATCAGCTTCTAAAATAGACCAATCACTTTTTCCTAACTTTGCTGAATTCTTTAATGAATTTATAACTCCTCCGTTAATAATTGTAGGATCCAACTTAGTTTTTTGAAAAATTGATGTCACCAAAGATGTTGTTGTAGTTTTTCCATGAGATCCAACAACAACTATATTTTTCAATAAAGAAACCATATGTGCTAACATTTTTCCTCTTTTAATTACTGGTAAGTTTTTTCTTTTAGCCTCTAATAATTCTGAATTATTTTTTTTAATTGCTGAGGAAACAACAACTATTGTAGCATTTTTAAGATTTTGTTTTTTTTGTCCAATAAAGATTTTTATTTTTTCTTTTTTAAGTCTATCAATATTTTTATTTTTAGATATATCGCTTCCTTGTACTTTAAATCCTTTACCTTTCATAATTAAAGCTAAACCACTCATTCCTATTCCACCGATTCCAACAAAGTGAATAACTTCTGTTTTTGCAATTTCAATTTTCATTAATTATATTTGATATTTTTTCATTAACATTAATCCAAGTATTTTGATAATTTAATTTTTTTAAATTTTCCTTTTTTTTTAATAAATCATTTTTATTTTGTAAGATATTTCTCAAAAATTGTTCTATTTCTTCCTCAAAAAAAGTTTGTTCTATAATCCAGCAAGAATCTTTTCTTTTATAAAAATTTGCGTTTTCAAACTGATGGTTATCTTTGGATGTTGGGAGTGGAATCGCTATAAATGGAGTTTGCATAATTGATAACTCTGCTAATGTTGAGGCTCCAGCCCTCGTGATACAAAGATCAGTCTCACGTATTTTATTTATCAAATTTTTTTCAAAATCAAAAATTACATTTTCAATATTATTTTTAGAATAGTATTCACTTAAATTTGAAATATTTTTTTCACTTGTTTGTTGGGTAATCTTTATTGGAAAATCTTTTGAAATATTAACTAATTTATCTTTTAACACTTTATCAAATACGTTGGCACCTTGACTGCCTCCAATCACTAAAATATTGAATTTGTTTCCATCATTTTTATTTACATTGTTATAAAACCCTTTTCTTACTAATGGATGAATTATTTCTATCTTATCGTATAAATTTTTTGGAAAATTTTTTATATTATTTGTGTAACATAAAATTTTTTTACAAGACTTTAAAAAAAATCTGTTAGCTCTTCCTAATATAAAATTAGGTTCTAACAAATAAATTTTCAAATTAAGGATTTTTGCAGCTAGTATTAATGGTAAAGACATATACCCTCCTGTTGAAAAAAGAATATTTATTTTTTTACCTCTTAATAAGAAAAAAGATTTTATTGTTAAAAAAAAAATAATTAATAAATTTAGAGGTAATAGAAAAATATTATTCAATCTTGGTGTATCGATAATCTCAATTTTATGATTATCTTTATCAATAAATCTTGAACCTCTTTTATCTGTAGAAATATATAATTCATTTTTTTTTGATAAATGTTCAAATAAAATTATTGCAGGTATCACGTGACCACCTGAACCACCTGTAGAAATTAAAATTTTATTAATCATTTCATCTAATTTTTCTTTTAGTCAAATTCAAAATTATACCTGATAAAATTGAAACGCTTATAATAGAAGATCCTCCATAACTAATGTAAGGTAGTGTCATTCCAGTTGTAGGAAATAGTCTAATATTGACACCTATATGAATTATTGCTTGCATTAAAATTAAACTTATACAACCCACTAAAATTAATTTTATTCTCTCATCATTTTCTAAATTTACTTTTTTAAAAACTGAATAAATTAATACTAAAAATAAAAATAAGATTAAAATTATGGCAATGACTCCAAATTCTTCTGAAATTACAGAAATAATATAATCTGTATGTGCTTCAGGAACTCTATTTTTTAAAGTTCCTTCTCCAATTCCTTTGCCAAAAAAACCTCCACTTACAATAGACTCTATAGCTTTATCTGATTGGGCATTATGTGTTCCTGTTTCTGGATCAAAAAAAGATAATAATCTATTTTTTATATACGCAAATTTAGAAACAAAAATTATCAAATATGAGAATAATATTGATAATAAAGAAAAAAAAATTACTAAAAAACTAATATTAATACCTGAAACAAAAATTAAAACTGACCAAACAAATAAAATTAATAAAGTTTGTCCAATATCAGGTTGAAAAACCAAAAACAAAACAATCAATAAAATTATAAGAAAAGAGAAAAAATATTTAAGATAAACATTTCTATATTTTTCACTGCTTAAAATTACACTAATAAAAATAATTAAAAAAGGTTTCACTAATTCTATTGGTTGAAATCTAGGTAAAAATTGTAAATCGATCCATCTCTTTGAACCTTTAACTTCAATACCAATAACTGGAACTAAGAATAAAAATATTAATGAAATTGAGAAAATAATTAATGAAATTTTAAATAATTTTTCTTGATTGATTGATGAAAAGATAAATATTAAAAATATTCCCAAAAAAATAAAAGTTAAGTGCTTAAAAAAAAATAAGTAATCATTAGTATCTAACTTATCTGAAACAATTAAAGAGGTTGAAACTAGAGAAAAAAATAAACCGATTAAAAATAACAAAATAATCAGAAAAAATATAAATTTATCTAAATTTTTCCACCATTTATAATATAGATTTTGAAGTGATAAAATATTAAGCATTTAAATATTTTTTTACCAATTTATTAAAATAAAAACCTCTTTCCTCGAAATTTTTGAAATTATCGAAAGATGCTGCAGATGGACTAAATAATATAGTCTTATCTAATAACTTTTGTCTTTTTGAAATAGATAAAATTTTTTTAAAAGCTTTTTCTAAAGTTTCAAAATTTTCATATTTTATTTTACCTTTTAATTGAGCTTTAAAGAAATTCCTTTTTTTTCCAAAAATAAAAGCTCTAATCTTGTGATGATATTTTTTTGGTAAATCAAATTTGTCTCCCTTTTTATATACGCCACCTAACAACCAAAAAATATTTGGATATGCTTTTAAAATTCCCATTGAAGATGAAAAACTTGTAGATTTAGAATCATTGATAATCAAAAAATTTGGTTTTTTATAAATAATTTGTTGGCGGTATTTTAACCCTTTAAATTTTAAAATCGTTTTTAGCATCAGATTTTTATTTAATCTTAATTTTTCTGCGATTGAAAAAACAAATGATAAATTTTCTTTGTTTGTTTCAGTCATGAAATATTTATTTTTCAATTCTATTTGAGTTTTATTAAAATTGTCTGTTTTTACTTTTATTAATTTGCAGTTTAATTTTTTTTGATATAATTCTCTTTTTAAAAAAAAATCATCTTGTTTTATAAAAGCCAAAGAATTTTTTAATTGATTTTTAAATAATTTAAGTTTTGCATTAATGTAATTTCTAAATGTTTTATGTCTTTCTATATGATCAGGTGAAATATTTAATATTGCAGCATATTTTGATTTAAAAATCTTACTATATTCCAATTGATAAGATGATGCTTCAACAACAAAAATTGTTTTTGGTTTTATTTTTTTTTCTGATAAAATTGGATTTCCAATATTTCCAACCAATCTTACGTCATATTTTTGTTTAGATAAAATATCATGTAAAAGTTTACAAGTTGTTGATTTTCCATTTGTTCCTGTGATTGTAATACAATCATTTTTAAAAAACGTATAAAAAATATCTAAATCAGAATAAATTTTTTTAAAGTTTTTTTTTAAAAATTTTGAAAGTTTACATTTATTTATATCTATTCCTGGACTAATAATTATAAAATCAAATTTTTTTTTTAAAAGAATTTTATAATTGATAATTTTCTTATTTTTTTTTTGAAAATCATCATATAAAAAAACTTCACTTTTACTCTTAAGAAAATTAAAAGTAGATAAACCACTTTTCCCTAGTCCATATACTAATATTTTTTTATTTAAAAAAATATTTAAATCACTTTTCATTATCTCAATTTTAAAGTAGCTAAACCAATCATTGCTAAAATGATTGATATAATCCAGAATCTTATTACAACAGTTGACTCCGGCCACCCCTTTTTCTCAAAATGATGGTGTATAGGTGCCATTTTAAATATTCTTTTACCAGTTAATTTAAATGATATTACTTGAACCATTACCGATAAAGCCTCTAATACAAATAACCCACCTGTAATTGCTAGAACAATCTCGTGTTTTGTAATTATTCCAACAGCTCCAAGAGAACCTCCTAAAGATAATGATCCAGTATCACCCATAAAAATTTTTGCAGGAGGTGCGTTGAACCATAAAAAACCTAAACATGCACCAATAATTGCACCACAAAATATTGCTATTTCTCCTGTCCCATCAATGTAAGGTATTTGCAAATACTCCGAAAAAACAATATTTCCAGTGATATAACTTATAAATGCAAAACAGCCAGCAACAAGTATAACAGGAACCGTTGCTAAGCCATCCAGACCATCAGTTAAATTTACTGCATTTGAAGATCCTACAATTACAAAAATTGAAAATGGGATAAAAAACCATCCAAGATTAATGATCAAATTTTTAAAAAATGGAAAATAGAGATTTTTAAATTCTTCATATTCAACAAAGTAAGTTAAAATCACTACACCAAACATCGCTAGCAAAACTTGAATAACTAATTTTAACTTAGATGAGATTCCTGAGGAATTTCCATGTTTTATTTTTTTGTAATCATCAAAAGCTCCAAGTAAGCCAAAAGATAAAACAATATAAATACAAAATAGGACATAAATATTTGTAAGGTCTCCCCAAAATAAAACTGATATTAATAAACCAATTAAAATAATTACGCCTCCCATCGTAGGTGTACCAATTTTTTTAATTATATGATCACTTGGTCCATCTTCTCTAATTGGGTTTAAAATTTTTCGATTTGAAAATAATCTTATAAAAGGTCCTCCAATCAATAGAACAATTATTAAAGAAGTAAAAACTGCTAGACCAGTTCTAAATGTGATATATTTAAAAACATTTAAAAAACCAAAAGAATCAACATAGTTTAATAAAAAATCATATAACATTTAAACTTCCTTGTTTTAGTTTATTGGCTATTTTATTTAATCCAGTCGCATTCGAACCTTTTATCATTAAATAATCATTATTATCTAAATCATTTTTAATCAAATTAATAATGCTAAAATTCGAAGTTAATATTTTACCTTTTTTATTTGGTTTTAAGTCTGCAAAAGTTTTTTTAATATATTTTCCAATAACATAAACTTTATTTATATTTGTTTTATTTATATCTTTACTCAAAATTTTATGTTGCTTTATTGAATGCTTGCCTAATTCAAGCATATCTCCCAGGATTAAGACTTTTTTATTCCTTTTTTTTATGGGTATTTTATCAAAATTTTCTAACGCAACTCTTAATGAAAGAGGATTAGAATTATAAGACTCATCTATAAAATTAATATTCTTTCCTTTTATTCTTAAATTTGAAATATCACCTCGACCTGCTGGTGATTTGAAATTTAGAAAAATATCTTTTTTTAAATTTTTTATATCTACATAAGAATGTAAAGCTGTTAATGATGCGAGTATATTTAGTAAATTATTTTTATTTACATTTTCAGAATAGAAAGAGAAGATTATTTTGTTAATCTTTATATATAACTCAAATCTATTATTTCCTCTCTTTTTAATCTTTATTAATTTTGTAAACGATTTCTTATTCTTGATACCAAAAGATAAAACTTTTAATTTTTTTTTGACTGCAATATTTTGAAGATAATAAAAAAAATTATCATCAGAATTTAATACTATTATCCCATTTGGTTTAATATTTTTCATTATCTCAGCTTTTGCATCGGCTATTTGATTGATAGTTTTAAAATTTTTTGCATGAGCATAACTAATATTAGTGATTATTCCTAAGTCTGGTCTAATTATATTTGAGAGATAATCTATTTCTCCTTTTTTATCCATACCAATCTCAAAAACTCCAAAATGATCATTATATCTTAAATTAAATAAGCTTAATGGAACTCCATATTTATTATTAAATGATTTAGGTGATATAGTGGTTTTTGATATTTGCTTTAATATTGAACCTATCATTTCTTTTAAAGTAGTTTTTCCACAACTTCCTGTAATTGAAATTATTTTTGTATCTAAATTCTGTCTTAATACGCTTGAACAACTAGTAAGAAAATTTAGGGGATTTTTAACTTTAATTTGTTTTGATAGTGGAGATTTTTTGTCAATATAATTTACAATAGCCAAGGAAGATTTTTTCTTTAAAGCCTCTGTTACAAATTTATTACCATCAAACTTTTCTCCTTTGATAGCAACGAAAATATCATTTTTTTTAATTGTCTTTGAATTAATAGATGCGTCTTTAATAACTAAATTATCAGATAAACGAGAATTTATTTTTTCTTTAATAATATTTAATTTTATATTTTTTGATAAAAGTTTATTTTTTAATTTTATTGAGTTTAAAATTATTTCTTTATCAGAAAAAAATAATTTTTTTGTTCCATAATCTTGTGTTTTTTCATGACCTTTTCCAGCAACAAGTAAGATATCACCTGTGTTAAGGTTTTGTATAGATTTATGAATAGCTTTTTTTCTATCTGGTAACTCCTCTATATCTTTTTTTTTAATACCTTTCTTAATATCTTTTCTAATTTTAGATGGACTCTCATTTCTTGGATTATCATCTGTTAAATAAATCTTATCAGCGTATAAATCCGCAATTTTACCCATCTTTGCTCTTTTTTTAAAATCTCTATTTCCACCACACCCAAAAACTAAATTCAATCTACTTGTAGGAAATTGTTCTTTTAAATTTAATAAAGCTAATTGAAGTGCTTCGGGTGTATGAGCGTAATCTAAAATTACCCTACTATTATTTTTTATAATTCCGATTTTCTCCAACCTGCCCTCTACGGGTTTAATCTTATGAATAATCTTTATTATATTCTTAAAACTAATTCCACTTTTGTAAGCAGCCAAAATTGACATTAAAATATTTTTGATTTGAATTTTGCCAATTAGGTTTAATATAATATTATATTTTTTATCTCTGAATTTTATTTCTAATATTTGTTTTTCATTATCAAATCTATGTGAAATAAGATCTAAGCCATTTTTTTTATTAAATATTAAACTTAAATTTATTTTTTTTTGTGATGAAATTTTATTAATTTTTTTTACTTGTGGAATATTTTCATCAGTGATGACTACTCCTTTGGTTCTAATTAAATTTTTAAACAAATATAACTTTGAATTAAGATAATCTTCCATATTTTTATGATAGTCTAAATGATCATGTGATAAGTTTGTAAATATTCCGATATCAAATAATAGTCCATCTAGTCTATTTTGTTTCAATCCGTGACTTGAGGCTTCTAGTATTATGTGGTCAATTTTTCTTTTTTTTAAATCTTGTAAAATTTTACTTAATTCAATAGGATCAATAGTAGTATTATTCAATGATTTTTTTTTGTTTTTAATTTTTATCCCAATAGTACCAATTGATGCTACTTTTTTTAAATTCAAATCACATATTTGATAATAAAAATCTGCCACTGATGATTTTCCATTTGTTCCTGTTACAGCAACTAATTTTTTAAATTTTTTACTTAGAATCTTATAAGAAATTTTTGAAAGAAGTTTCCTAATATTAGAGGATTTAAGATAAAGGATATTCTTTTTTTTATCTTTAATTTTTTGTTCAGAAAAAATAATTTTGGCCCCTTTTATTATTGCATCTTTAATATATTCATTGCCGTCAAACTTATTCCCTTTAATCGCAAAAAAAATATTATCTTTTTTTACTTTCAGACTATTTGAAGAAATTCCTGAAAAAAAAACTTTACCTAAGCTTTTATTAATATTTGGAATATAATCTTTTAGATACATGACTTAATAAACTTCACTGTATTTTGTGGCTAAAATAGGCCCAATTTTATCAACAATTTGTCCTGTAACCTCCACGCTGGTCCAACCAGCGGTATTAAAAGGTGTACCTTTAAATTTTAGATTAGATCCATCTCTATAATTATAAATATAATCTTTATTTGTTTTTGGTTCATCTAACATTACAGCTAAAACAAACTTTGGATTAGAAATTGGAAAAACAGAAATGAAGGTATTAATCTTACTTTTGGAATAACCACCTAATTTACTTTTTTGCGCAGTTCCTGTTTTTCCACCAATTTCATAACCATGAACATTTGCTAATGAAGCTGTGCCCTCCTTCGTAGTAACAATTTTTCTTAAAATTGGTAAAATCTTTTCAGATACATTCTTATTCAAAATTTTTTTCTTTTTTATTTTTTTATTTTTAATCAAAGTTGGTTTTACATTATACCCACCATTTATGACAATTGAGTATGCCTTGACTAATCTTAATAATGTAGTTGTGATTCCATGACCATAGGATGAAGTAGCTAACTTACATTTACCCCATTTAAATTCTAAAGGTTTGCCAACTTCTTCAATGTCAAAATTTAATTCTCCAAGAACTCCAACCTTTTCTAAAAATAATTTAAAATTTTCAACTCCTAAAAGTTGACCAATTCTAACTGAGCCAATATTTCCTGACCTGATTAGGATTTGTTCTGCAGTTAAAGTTGAGGGAATTTTTTCGTCATACTCTTTTATTGTAAAACCAGCGCAAGGAATTGATTTAGGTAAATCAACAAATTCAGTTTCTGGTTCAATAAGTTTTTCATTAAATGCTGCTGCTAATGTAAAAGTTTTAAAAACTGATCCCAATTCATAAACACCTTTTGTTGCTCTATTAATAAAATTCTTATCTTTAATAGTATTTCTTTGGTTAGGATCAAAATCTGGAAGTGATACTATAGATAATAACTCACCATTATTCACATTCATCAAAATTGCAGCACTGCCTTTTGTGTTGAATATTTGATTATATTTTAATAATTCTCTTCTTATTAAAAATTGAATATCTTTATCAACAGTTAATTTTACTGGTTCTGATTTATTTTTTAAAATTTCATCTAAAGATTTTTCTAGGCCGGATATACCTTTGTTATCATTATCAATTTGACCAATTACATGACTAAATAAATTTTTTTGAGGGTATATTCTTGTTAAGGAATTTCTAGACTCAATTGATTTATCCCCTAGTTGCATCAATTTATCATAATTTTCATCAGAAATTTTTTTTTCAAAATAAAAAAATTTACCTTTTTTTAATTTTTTTTGAAAATTTAAATAATCTTTATTTGGAAAAATATATTTTAAATTTAGAATTAATTTTTTTTCATTAATTACTTTTGAAGGACTTATCCCTATATCGATAGAACTCACAGTTTTACTTAAATAATTTCCGTTTCTATCTAAAATATCAGCCCTATAAACCTTATCAGTAAAATATTTAGGAGTTGTATTTGATGCAATGTTAACTTTTCTAGAACCTAAATGAATTAAATGAATACAATAAATTATTGAAATTAAAAAAAAGACAAAAAAGATAAAAGCGACTCTACTAAATCTTATATCTAAATTTGATTTATTTTTTTTATATAAGAAATCATTTGGAGTATCTTCTAAAATTATTTTCCAATTATTATTACTCATATTGTTTAGTTTATTTTTAATTTTTGCTTTTCTAATTTTTCATTAATTATTGTTATTTCTTCAAAATTTTTCTGAATTAATTCATCATCAAAATATAAATCATAAAGTTCCATTAATTTTTCTGACGAACTTAAGTATTCATACTCTAATTTACTTTTTCCATATTCTGTTCTTAAACTTCTTAAATTTTCTTGTTTTGTAAAAATTTGATCCTCAATTTTTTTTGTAGAGTTTTTAATAAAAGCAGTGAATAAGATTAAAGATAAAATTAAACAAATAATTAAAAATTTCCTCATAATTTTTTAGCAATATTTTCTATATCAAGGAGGTTTTCAAATTTTTGATATATATCTGTTTCAAAGTTATAGGAATCTGATTTTTTAATTACATATCTAAGCTTTGCTGATCTAGATGAAATATTTTCCTCTAATTCTTTTTTTGATGCTGTAATAGGTTTTTTTTCAATCATCCTGAATAACGTCTTTGTTTGTTCCAACTCAGGAACATATCTAGATATGCTTTTTTTTTCTGACAAATTTTTAAAAAAATATTTCACTATCCTATCCTCAATTGAGTGAAAAGTTACTACGACAAGTATTCCATCTTTTTTTAATATTTTTGCGGCAGATATTAATCCATTAATTAATTCACTTATTTCCCTGTTTACAAAAATTCTTAAAGATTGAAAGACTTTAGTAGCACTGTGTATTTTAAATTTTTTTTTTCTTTTTACTATTTCAATTAATTTTACTAGTGTCTTAGTATCAATTTCCTTTTTTTTTCTCTCCTTTATGATTGATTTAACAATTTTTTTAGAATCATTTTCCTCACCAAAAAATTTAAAAATTCTATTTAAATCTTTTGGATCTAATTTATTAATTGTATCTTTAGCTGAAAAATCATTTAGACCTAGCCTCATATCTAAATCTCCATCAGAATTAAATGATAAGCCTTTTTGATGATCTTTAATTTGTGAATATGAATACCCTAAATCAAAAATAATACCTCTAATATTTTCATTTTTTAATTTTAGATCCTCTAATTGACTAAATTTTTTATTTTTGAAAAGAAATCTGTTTTGAAATTTTTTAAAAATTAAATCTGCCTTTTTTTTTGTTTCTATATCTCTATCTAAAGCAATTACTTGTGTATTATCGTATTTGAGAATTTCTTTAGAATAACCACCTTGACCAAATGTACAGTCTATAAATGTGCCACCATGTTGAGGGGAAAGAATGCTAATTAATTCTCTTAGCAGTACCGGATAATGTTTTGGTGTATCCGATACCATGGTGGCTTCCATTTATTTTTTCGAAGACCATTAATTTTTTTGTCTTCTTAAAAATGCCGGTATTTCAAGATCATCTTCTTTGTCTTCATCTAAAGGACCTAAAACATCTTCTGAGCTTGATTCTTGATTATTTGAACTAAATAAATCAGGTTCGTCAGTATCTACTCCAAACTCTTTGAGATCAGAGGATAAATCTTCCTTAATTTCTTCAGTGTCTAATGCTTCTTGAGTAAATGACGTTTCATTTTCATCTGATGGATTATCAACAACATTTTCAACCTCTTGATTTTTAACTAATTCCTGATGATATTGATTATTAACATCATTGACAGACTCTCCAATATTTTCTGAGATAACTTCATTTTCAAGTTTCAAGGCATTTGCGCCATGTGAAACTGGATTTGTACTTGTATTTGAAAATGTAAATGAAGATGTTGCTCCATGAGATGAAAAATCTGAATATCCTGGATTTCTATTTTGAATACGATGTACCATATTTATAACAGATTTTGTTTCAGGCTGTTGGCCATCAAGTGAAGTTGCAACAATCGAGACTCTAATCTTACCTTCAAGGGATGGGTCTGTTATTGCACCTATTATAACTTCTGCATCAGCCTCGACTTCAGATCTAATTTTATGAACTACTTCATCTACCTCAAATAATTTAAGATCTTGGCCCCCAGTAATATTTACAAGCAGTCCTTTTGCACCTTTTAAAGTATAATCGTCAATTAATGGATTACTAATAGCCATTTCAGTAGCTTTCATTGCCCTTCCTTCTCCTTCAGCTTCACCTGTTCCCATCATTGCTTTGCCCATAGATGCCATTACGGTTTCTACATCAGCAAAATCAAGATTTATAATTCCTGGTCTTACCATTAAATCAGTAACGCTTTGAACTCCATGCATTAAAACGTTGTTTGAAAGTTTAAAAGACTCTTCAAATGTTGTTTGTTCGTTAGCAATTTTGAATAAGTTTTGATTTGGAATAACTATTATAGTATCAACATGTTTTCTTAATTCCTCAAGACCAATCTGGGCTCTTTTCATTCTAGAAGGACCCTCATATAAAAAAGGGAGTGTCACCACTCCAACAGTCAATATGTTAAGTTCTTTGGCAGCTCTTGCAATTACATGTGCAGCACCAGTTCCAGTACCACCTCCCATACCAGCAGCAATAAAAACCATATTTGCACCTTGTAAAATATTAATAATTTCATTCAAAGACTCATCTGCTGCTGCTTGACCGATATCCAACTTTGCACCAGCACCTAATCCTTTTGTTGTATTCAAGCCTATTTGTATTTTTGATTTTGCCTTACTGTGTTTTAAATCTTGAGCATCAGTATTAACTGCTATAAATTCAACACCTTCCATTCCATTATCAATCATTTCGTTAATTGCATTTCCACCTGCGCCACCAACTCCCATAACTAAAAGTCTTGGTTGTAATTCTTTAATTTCTGGTACTTTTAAATTAATTGTCATTTTATTATCCCCTCTTTATGATTTATTTAATTGTTGCTCCCATTTAAGACTTGCACGATTTACGTTTGCTTTTTTTCTTGCGTTAATCTTAAATTTTTCAAAAGTTGTTGGTTCCCATATTTGAAATGTTTTGCCTTGACCAACAAACAAAATACTATTTCTAATTTTAGAATGTTTTAATAATTTTGGAGTAAGTGAAATTCTACCTTCACTATCAAACTGTAAATTAATACTTTCAGATAATATTGATGTTGCAAAATAATCTCTTTTTTCTTCAAATGGATTTAATGAATCTATTGTATCTGAAATTTTTTCAATCCTATCTTGTGGCCATGCTTCAATTGATTGATTATTAAATGAAGGATAACAAATTACTCCATTGTAACCTAAATTAGATAAATAAGATCTAAAGCTTGCAGGCACTGACACCCTTCCTTTTTTGTCTAATTTGTTTTCGTAGGTTGAT
>MDTE01057732.1_pt1 | contig 22857 bp, 22 predicted proteins | sample 811231 | NCBI WGS metagenome assembly MDTE01 (sample SAMN05326651, study PRJNA326480) | marine metagenome | isolation source: seawater | place: Indian Ocean: Red Sea | collected 2010 | reverse complement strand
CGGTAGAAGGTCTGCATTGGGTGCAGCTCCGCAGATGTTACCGCCAATGGTGGCGACGCTCTGGGTTTGCCAGCCACCGCATTTACCTGCTGCTGTAGAGATGGCAGAGAAGTCGCTTTGAATATTTCTGTGCTCTGCAATATCGCGCAGGCATGTTAGGGCGCCGACCCGCGTCGAACCATTTTTGGAGATGCCTTTTAGTTCGCTAAGACGCTCGATATGTAGAAGGGCTTTTGGCACGATTTGGCCGCTTGTGATTTGATATCTTACAGCCGTACCGCCGGCGACCATGGTGGCGTCGGTGCCGAGGGTACCAAGCTTTTCCAAAGCCTCGTTCATTGAGGTAAGTGTGAAAAAATCCATAGCATCACAATCTTAAATAAGATTTGCGCCAAGGCAAATATACTCTGTCGGGCAAGGTGTTTCTCTAAACTGGACTTGCATTGATAAGGGGGTCAAACTCTTCTGGATAACTCAGGTGCGGAGAGAAATCGTATGAGCGAAATTTACCTTTACGGCGAAAAGCGTCCGTTGCCGAATGATGCTAAGTTCAACACTTTTCTCGAACCGATGCGAACAGCGGTGATTTCCATCGATATGCATGAAGGCCATTTGAGCGAGGATCCGGATTGCCCTTGCCCTGCGCCGCGGGCTCGCGAGATCGTCTCACCAATCGATGGTTTCCATGACCAATGTCGCGCCCGTTCGGTTCCCATCATTCACGTGCGTACGGGTTTGCGTCCGACTGGGCGCGACGATATCAAGGGCGGTATAAGCGCTTGGCGAATAGTGTTTCCGCTCTATACCGGTGAGATTCCGGGCGCTGATCAGCACGCCATCCAGGGCACCAAATGGACAAACTTGCGCACCCGTATCGAGCCCGAAGACGAACTCGTCGAGACGAAGAAACGCTTGTCAGTTTTTTATCCTACGGATCTTGATTTTCTACTGCGTAACATGGGCGTGCGCGCCGTAGTGTTTAACGGCGGATTTACAGATTGCTGCGTACTTAATGCGGCATTTGATGCATCCAACCGCGATTATCGTGTTGTTATTGCGCGCGATTTAGTGCGTGGCACGAATGCAGAAATGGAAGAAGCAGCACTCAAAATGATGTCGATTCATATGGCGCTGGTAATGGATTCGAGGGACATCCTTTCGGCGTGGGATGCGCGCGGCGCAAAAGCTTCTCAAGCAGCCGAATAATTGTAAGGTTTAGATCGGCGTTGATAGCAAGCGCGGGATTCCGAAGGTGTCTACCACGGCAATTTTCTCTCGAAATATGGGAATGCCGCCGTCGAAAACAACTAAGTCACGATAGGTACCGACGCTGAACAACTCACTTACTCCGTCTTGATTGGTCTGGTAGAGGCTGTAATTGGCCTGCACATGATAGTCGCCATTTTTTTCTTCTAGGATGCGCACTGCGCCAAGAATGTGCTTGTCGTAATGGATGTTGTATATGTTGGCTTCCCGAAGCGATAGAATACGGTCGCGTAGCATGTTTTTGTTGCGGCAGGATAAAAGCTCGAGCGGCAGGTCGCTGGCCTCGTTTTCGCGCGAGAGAACCTTGTACATACAATCTTCGGTAAAGAAGTCGAGCCATTCCTCAAGGCGGTCGTCATCGAGAAAGTGGCAAAAGTCGGCCATTAGATCGGTGATAGCCTCACGTATGTCTGTCCCAATCATTTAGCAGTCGCGTCCGAGCCGACTGGAAAACCCATCAACTCACAATAATAGGAATAGAAACCCCGGATCGGCACTTCGGTGACAAGAGATTTCTGTGTCTTAATCTTGCCTTTCCCACCGATCTCTACAGTTGCGTGCTTATCTTGCTCGCGCTGCACCGCTGTTTGTACGAGCTCCACTGCTTCGCCGTCCTCCATAGAAATCAAACCCCCAGGGCCGACCAAATTAGCCTGGTCGAGGCGGTGTCGTGTCATGTCTTCGTCATCGTCCGCGTAACCAAAATAGGTCCAGTACAGCTCCATCCGGTTATTACTGTCAGTGCGGATCTGTCGAGTGCACAAGCTATTGGAGATTTGCTGAAACACCACATTAGGAAAAACTGAAAGAATCACCAAAGTCACGTCATCATCATGCTCTGTACGGTTTTGCAGCATCGACATGTCTTTGAGGTGAAATTTCGCGTTATAGACATTCTTCGTGCCCTCATAACCTTCCTCGGTAGTTTTTTCATCATCCGTGCCCAGGGCGTTCCAGGTAATGTTATGCCGCCCGCGCGCATCCAACTTGGCGCCGCCCTTCTGGCTTAGACGATAGAGGCCAAAGGTGGCGTGAAACATGTGCAGCAGGCCGCCATGGTTGGGGTCGCGCACATTGTCGTTATAGAGTTTCCAATTGCCGAAAATCCGTTGGCGCTGATACCCAAGGATGTGGACCGGTTTGTGAAACAAGCGGTCAATCTCATAAATCACTTCCGGGCCAAGATAGTCGAGAAGGGGTTCGGATTTGTTGGAGAATGTACCAAATATGACGCCTTTATATGATTCAATCTTGAGCTCGTGAAGGTGAATATTCTTACGATCAAAATCCTTGGGAAGGCCACCCTCGCCATTGACGCCTTTGGGGAAGGGAACGGCGCGGAGTTGGCCCTTCAAGTCGTAAGTCCATTGATGATATGGACAGATAAAATTGGGCGAATTGCCCTGACGCTCACGGCAGAGCAACATGCCTCGGTGCATACATCTATTGACGAAGGCATGAAGCGAGTTGTCATTGTCGCGGCAAACTAGGACCGGTGTTTCACCTACCTTGGTGGAGAGGAAATCACCTTTTTTGGGCAGTTCGGCGTCGAGGGCAAGGTAGTTCCATGTTGGGCCGCGAAAAATGCGATCCTGCTCCTCTTCATAGATGGTCGGATCGCAATAAACGGCATAAGGAATGCGGCTCAAATCGCTGGTTGGCCACGTCAATTGTGGCTCGTTTCGCATAGCGTTTCCTCAAGAAGTTAACTACCTTTAGCGATACTATCTTTGGCGTAACGGGCGCAAGTCAAGCCTTGGCCGATAGGTTGATGACAATGTGTGTTGGTGGCGTGCCTAGCATGAAACAAATCGTGGAAACCAATCCACTTTTTGTTTCTTGCTTGCTTGGTCAGTAGGGAATTTTACCTCAATTCGGTGGGTTAAAAATATAATAAAGTGCCGCGAAAGCGATTCATGGCAACTTATAAACTTGCCGAGGCGTTAATTAATGTGGCGATTGGTATTGTTCTTGGTCTCAGTTCGAAAATCGAGGCCGCTTCAGCACGAGGGGAACTTTTCCGGCAAGCGGTTGGTTGCCTTATTGGCTTTATGGTCTTCGGGGCGTTGCTGATGATCCTTCTGTTGTGGCAGATAGCCATGATCAAAATTCAGTAACAATCAATTGACTTCAGCGCCGAGCATTCTGGCGCGGGTCAGTAAAAACGCGACGATTAAAAAATTCATCGAGTTGAAGGCAAGCGCGTTAATGAAAGAGACGGTATAGGAGCCGGTTACGTCAAAAAGAAAACCAGCAATCCAGCCGCCCAGCGCCATGCCTAATATGGTAAAAAACAGCGCCAAGCCGATCCGCCAGCCCGCTTCTCTGGCTGGGAAGAAGGTACGCACGATAATGGCGTAGGACGGCACTATGCCGCCTTGCGAGAGGCCGAAGCAGGCCGAAACGATATAAAGTGCCGTCAGGCTATCCACGGCCAGAAACGCAGCAAGAACAATGCCCTGCAGTCCTCCGCCGAGCAGCAGGGTGCGCAAGCCGCCGATACGGTCGGAGATCCATCCGGAGGCAAGGCGTGAAATGATGCCGCAACCCAGCAAGATCGATAGCATCTCAGCGCCACGCTGAGCAGAGAAGCCAAGATCGGTGGCATGAGCGACGATGTGAACCTGAGGCATGGACATGCCGACGCAGCAGCCGATACCAGCCAGACAAATCACACATTGTAACGTGTTGGGCGAGAGATTTAGCGGGCGTGTGAATCGATGTTCCCGCGGTTTGCTTTCCTTAGCGGCTAAATGCGGCGGTTTTCGATAGAGGACAATGGAGAGCGGCCCCATAGTGGCTAGGCAAAAATATCCGATGGTGGTGAAAGCGCTACGCCAGTCATTCTCGCTGATCAAATATTGCAGTACAGGAGGCCAAATGGCGCCGGCGAAATAAGAACCCGTTAAGACGATAGCGACCGCGAAGCCGCGCCGTGCCGTAAACCAATAGGATACATCCGCAACGATGGGTGCGAAGACGGCGGATGAACCCATCGTTCCAGCCAGCAGGGCAATTGCCGCAAGGAACTGCCACAGGCTATCGGCGCGGGCTGCCAGTATAAGGCCTGCAGGGAGCGCTACGCTCCCTACCAGGGCCGGTAGCATGGTGCCGTACCGATCCGCGACCCTGCCATAGACGATATTGCCAACGCCGAAGCCGATCATGAACAGGGCGTAGGGCAATGAGCCGATGCCGCGTGAAATATTAAATTCCGCCGCGATTGGCTTCAGGCCGACGACACCGACATACATGGCGACACTCCCTACTGTCATCAGAGAGAGCGACGCGATTAGGCGGATAATAGCATACGAACCAGCAGAAGTTCTGCCGTCGTGGGGCTCGGAAGAAAGGCCATTCATCGTCGGAAATTGTCCAAAAGAATTGGAGCTTAAGAATTATGAGCGGCGATTATGACTGAAGTCGTGTTACGTCGCTATGGTCTGCCAACCTTGCCAACGCATCCGGTTTTGAAGATATTGTCGATTGGCGACGATTTTCCGTCGGACATTCACCGCCTTAGGATCAAGAATTTGTTGCCACCCAACCCGGTTCCGCTTTCAATTGTTGCCAATAGATTCCAGCGGGAGATGGTGGGGCACATGAAATGGAAAGAGTGTGGCCGTAGTTAGTAAGGAGTGCCAGATCTAGTCCCACCTATTAAAAGGGTGGAACGTTGCGGTTACCGGTGACCCACTTGTTCCTGAAACAAATATGTTGAAAATTGCTGACACTAAATTTAGGGAGAACCGACTATGACAGAAAATGTTGCTGAATTGCGTCCGACCGAGCCTACACCGACTACCCATCCTTATGCCGTTGGCGAGCTCGTACTCGATTCGATCCCTAAAGATAAACGCCTCTGGGTTCCAATGGTGGATGGCGTTTGGTTCCGTCCGCTGATGTTTAACACAGTGCAAGGCGGTTGGTGTCATTTGATCCGCGTGACCAAGGCTGGTGTGGTCAGCCGCCACCGTCATCCTGACCCAGTGCATGGCTTGGTATTGAAGGGCGCCTGGCGCTATCTTGAACATGATTGGGTAGCCACCGAAGGCACCTATATCTTTGAGCCGCCTAGCGAAACTCATACCTTGGTGGTCGATGAGGGTGTCGAAGAAATGATTACATTTTTTCAGGTTACAGGTTCGCTGCACTATGTCGACGATGAGGGAAAGGCGGTCGGTTTTGACGACGTCTTTACCCGTATCGACCTTGCTCGGACCCACTACGAGAAGGTCGGTCTCGGTTCCGATTACGTCAAAAAGTTCGTGCGTTAATCCGGGTATTTGGCTTTGAGTAGGACGCCGCGGTTATGTTCATTGTTGGCTTTGAATTCATCGGAAGCACTGTTCAACTCTTGAGAGACCGAAAATTTCGGTTATGGCTCCAAGACACGAGCCAAACTTTTCCCTCACCGTCTTTCCGGCCCGACCAAGGTGCACTTTCATCTTGCCGTTTTGCTAGACGATGCACTCACCTTTTCCTGCGACTCTAGTCGCCAAGCGCTTCGGTCCCGAACTTTGAAATAGATGGACTAGCTTAATTACGTTTTCGCCGAAATAAGATGGCGGTATCATTTGCGCTGTAATATAACCATCACAGGTTAATGATGATCCGCCCCACTGCGCGGCGTTCCAGAAGCTCGGACATGGCTGCGGGGACTTCCTCGAGGGGGAATTCCTTTGAAATGAGTGGGGTTAATTTTCCCTCCCGCCACCAAGAGACTAGTTCCTCAACGCTAGCGTGTAATAAGTCGGGTCTGAATTCTCGGTAGTAACGCAAGGATGAACCCATCGCCGAACGGTTCTTGACAAGTAATCTGTTGGCTGGAATTTGCGGAATACCGCCAACGAATCCGATCACCAGAATGCGTCCACCCCAGGCGAGGGATGACAGCGCTTCGTCAAACAAATCGCCGCCGACCGGGTCGTAGCAGACATTGGTGCCGATGCCGCAGGTGATCTCGGCGACGCGCTGCTTTAGGCTATCTTGCTTATAGTTGATTAGCTCGTCGGCGCCATGCCGTTGCGCGATTTCCAATTTTCCTGATGTGCTTGCACCGGCGATCACTGTTGCGCCCAATGCTTTGCCTATCTCGACAGCAGTCAAACCAACTCCGCCCGAAGCGCCAAGGACAAGCAAAGTTTCACCTGTTTCCAACTTAGCTTGCCATCGGATGGCGACATGTGAGGAGACATAGCCGATCAAAAAAGATGCAGCGATTTTGTCGTCCATCTCATCCGGCACCGCAAAGCAATCCGTCTCTTCAGCAGTCGCCTGTTCCGCGAATCCACCATTCCCAAGGAATGCCATCACTCGGTCGCCCGGTTTAAACCTAGTGACGTCCGCACCACATTTTGTCACCTCGCCGCACGCTTCAAGGCCTGGCGCAAAGGGAAAATCGGGACGAGACTGGTAACGACCTGCGATCATAATAGTATCAGCGTAATTAACGCAGGAGGCCGCCACCTTAATTAACACTTCATTCGCTTCCGGGTGTGGTGGCGAAATCTCTTCCAATTTGAGGTCGTTTGGAGTCCCCCAGTCGCGGCATATGATGGCTTGCATATTTTTTCCTATCGTTTATTTCCCTATTGTCCTTGCCCGTTCTGCAATTCTTTGAGCGCCTCTACAACAGCCTCGTGATCCTCGCTACCCTTAGGGAGTCGGTCACGGAGCCGTGTCCAATATTCACGTGCCTTTCTTGTCTGGTCCCGACTCGCCTCGGCGAACCCCATAAACCATAAGGCCTCCGGATGGTCAGCATCGAGCGCGAGAATGCGCCGAAATATATCGATTGCTTGGTCTGGAAACTGATGCGACTCGCCAGCCGCATTCATCACTGCACGGGCGTAAAAGCTGAGTATTTTGATGTCGTTGGGAGCTAATTGTGCAGCCCAGGCATAGGCATCGCGGGCCTCTCCATGGCGCTCGAGCACCGAATAGGCCCGGCCAAGGCGTAGCCAGTTTTGCACATCATCCGGGTTTTCCCTTACTTCATTGGCAAGGCGAGCCAGCATGTTTTCGTGATCAGGTGGCGCGGGATTATCAGCCGACCCCATTGCTGCACTGGATTGTAATTCGCCAACGCGTTGTTCTGCCGCCGCTGCTCTGGCATCTTCGCCGAGTACCCGATATGCATTAGCGAGTCGCCGCCAACCTTCGAGGTCATCAGGTTCTGATTCGAGACGAGTAGCGAGTCGGTCGACCATGGCACGGATCATTTCCATGCGTTCTTCCGGATTCATCTCCGCTGCCGCCGCTATATCTTCCTGGTTGGGTCCGGACGCACCAACGCCGCTATCGGCCACGTTGCTAGCTGCAGGTGCTGAAGCTATCAAACCAAGCTCGATACCAGTCTCTGAAGCGGCGCGTCGCATTAGAGTAACTAGGTCGGCACGCCAGGGTGCATTCGCGGGTGTTTCGGTCGCGAGCTTCTGCCATATGTCAAGGGCCTCGGCAGGACGGCCCTGTTGAGCTAAGGACATGCCAATGTAATATTGAGCCGCCGGGTCGTTTGGACGTGTTCCGAGCACCGTTTCAAAAGCGGCTAACGCTTCACCAGTGACAATTCCATCGGCAGCAAAGACCATGACCTCTGCCATCGATCCGACAATGTCGGGATCACCTTTGGAGAGCGTAACTGCTGCGCTTAGCGCTTGCGCTGCTTCATCGTAGCGCTCCAGAGTGATGAGTGAACGGCCAAGTAACAGCCAACCATCAAGATTATTAGGATTCTGTTCGAGTCTCTGGGCCAGATTGAGGATGGCATCATCAATGCTTTGTCCAGCCATGTCTTGGCTCGCTGTGCCGCCTTGCTGAGCTACACCAGTGAAGGGCCGACCTGGTGTGCCGGGGGAGCCGAGCGTGAAATAAAGTGCTACTGCTAAGGCCGGTATTGCCGCACCGAGGCTACCGTTCGAAAACCAGCGCACTTTCTTGTTCAAAGGGGAAGGCTTTGCTTCGTCAGTGTTTTCCTTCTCCGTTTCAGCTTTGTCTCGTTTGGTGGCAGCCAGCATGCGGCGTTGAATTTCGAGGCGTGCAGCTTCACTTTGTTCCGCGTTGACGAGACCGAGAGCCCTGTCACTTTCCAGCTCGTGCAGTTGATCCCGGTAAATCGTAAGATCATATTCGACACGTTTGGGCGCGCGGCGTTGGCGCAGTGTAAGTGGCGCCAGCACTATAGCCAGCGCAATCGCGGTCATCACTGCCGCCACCAACCAAAAGATCATATCGTATTCCCAGGCCGGTGCTTATCCGGGGTCATCACGGTACAAGCGCTTCAATTCCTTGCGCTCGGCCTCGTTCAAGGGTGGGGGCTCACTTTCAGAGCCGCGGTGTCGCCGTCGAATTAGAAAATACCAGAGGCCCACGGAGCCGCCGATGAGGACGATCGCAGGGCCGAACCAGAGCACATAATTGGTCGGTTTAACGCGCGGGCGCAGCAGGATGAAATCGCCGTAGCGGTCGACTAAATAGTCAATTACCTCATCGTCCGTATCGTTAGAGGCGATTCGTTCGCGCACGATGCGGCGCAGATCGCGGGCCAATTCGGCGTTGGAATCAGAGATCGCTTGGCCCTGGCAGACTGGGCAACGTAATTCATCATGTAGACGAAGTGCTCGGGCTTCCGCTACTGGATCATCTAGCGCCTCATCAGCGCTAAAGGCGAAAGCGAGCCCCGGTGCCAATAGTAATAGAAGAACGAGAAGGGTCAGCAGGCGGCTCATGCTCACTCCTTCAAACTTTCAATCAACGGGCGGATTTTTTCTTCCCAATCAATGCGCGTGAGCACGCCGATATGTTTGTAGACAATTCGCTTCTCACTATCGATGACGAAGGTTTCGGGCACGCCGTAGACGCCCCAATCTATGCCTACTCGGCCACTCAGATCGGATCCGATCTGGGAGTAGGGGTTATCCAATTCTTGGAGCCAACGCACTGCGTCGGCCGGTTGATCTTTATAGTTGAGGCCCCAAATCGGCACGAGGTTTAGCTTGGCAATCTCCATCAGGAGCGGATGCTCGATGCGGCAGGGGCCGCACCAGGATGCAAAGACGTTGACCAACGAAACGCCGCCTTGTTCGATATCTAAGCTCGACAGCCCAACTTCATTCCCAGGCAGGGGGTCGAGTTCAAATTGTGGGATTGCCTTGTCGATGAGAGCAGAAGGCAGTTTGTTTTTATTCGCCGAGCCTGTCACCAATTCCCAGGCAAGAATGGACGCGAGTATGGCGAAGGCGGTGGGCACCAGGATAAACAAGAAGCGCCGACGGGCCGGTGGTGCTTTTTCCGGAGTTGGTGCTCGAGGGGGAGCGTTATTAGGCTCCGTCATGCTTTGCTCTTTGCTGGGGTTGAGGGTTGTGCTCTTTGCTGCGCGCGGTTTGGTGCGCCGACCCGATGGCGCCGGTCGCTGAGCGAGACCAGCCCTCCCATCACCATTACCACCGCTCCGATCCAAATCCAGGGGACAAGAGGGTTGTGATAGATACGCACGGCAAGGCCGCCGCCGTCAGCTGGATCGCCAATGGCGACATAAATATCCTCGATCCAGGTGGTACGGATTGCGGCCTCCGTTGTATCCATGGTTTGAACCCAATATTTACGTTTCTCAGGGTAGAGCATAGCGATTTCTTCGCCACCGCGCGTGACACGGAATTCAGCGCCAAGGCGGGTATAATTTGGGCCATCCGATTCCTTAAGCGAGACGAAATCGAACCGGTATCCAGCAACCTTGACCGTCTCGCCGACCTTCATCACCTGGACATGCTCTGTCTGCCAATTGGTGGCACCTACTGCACCGGCGATCAGGATGGCGATGCCTGTATGGGCAAGAGTCATGCCCCAGGCTGAGCGTGGCAGTACCCGGGCACGGTGCCAGCTGTTGCTTAAGGATACGCGGAAGAGGCGGATACGTTCGGTTAGTTCGGCTACCACGCCACCCAGGACCCAAGCGGCGATGGTGAGGCCAAGGATTGCTCCCCACGGTCCGCCTTGAAGCGCAACTAGAAGGATCGCCGCGATCGCAGCCGCGCCGAAAGCCAGTATGAGGCGCTGGTTGACGCCAGGAATGTCTGAGCGCTTCCAGGCCATCAATGGTCCTGCGGCCATCAGGATAAAGAGTGGTACCATGATCCAGACGAAAGAGGCTTCAAAGAAGGGCGGGCCAACCGAAACTTTTTCTCCGGAAATGCCATCTAGTATGAGAGGATAAAGCGTGCCGATAAAGACTGTGGCGCAGCCCGTGACCAGTAAAAGATTGTTGACCACCAAGGCGCCTTCGCGGGAGATTGGGCGGAAGTGCCCAGTTGCGCGCATCGACGGCGCGCGCCATGCGTAAAGTGAAAGTGAGCCGCCGACGACTAAAACGAGAAAACCGAGGATGTAAACGCCACGTTCCGGATCGGCTGCGAAGCTGTGAACCGAGGTGAGCATGCCTGAGCGCACTAAGAAGGTGCCCATCAGGCTTAGCGAGAAGCCGAGGATGGCGAGGAGCACAGTCCAGCTTTTAAGTGCGTCGCGTTTCTCGGCAACGATCGCAGAGTGAAGCAGTGCGGTCGCCATCAACCAGGGCATAAAAGAGGCATTCTCCACCGGGTCCCAAAACCAAAACCCGCCCCAGCCGAGCTCGTAATAGGCCCACCAGGAGCCCAGTACTATGCCTGCGGTGAGCGCCGACCAGGAGGCGAGGCTCCACGGTCTTACCCAGCGTGCCCAAGCTGGATCGACTTTGCCCTCTATCAGCGCTGCGACTGCGAAAGAAAAAGCGACTGAGAGACCGACATAACCGAAATAGAGGAGCGGTGGATGGAAGGCGAGACCTGGGTCCTGCAGTAACGGATTGAGATCGCGGCCATTGAGGGGCGCCGGGTCGAGACGCAAGAACGGGTTTGAGGTCGCTAACAAAAAAATTATAAAGCCGACACCGAGTAGTCCCTGAATGGATAACACTCGGGCGCGCAAGGCCGGTGGCAGATTGCGACCGAAGCTAGCAATGGCCATGCCGTAGAACGCCAATATCCAAACCCAAAGCAGCATGGAGCCCTCATGATTGCCCCACACACCTGTAAATTTATACAGGAGTGGTTTTGCCGAATGCGAGTTCTGCACAACATTAGCGACGGAGAAGTCGGAGACCACATAGGCGTACATCAAACAGGCGAAGGAGAGCGAAACAAAAACGAACTGCCCTGCAACCGCCGGGCGCGAGAGCGCCATCAAGATTGCGTCGTCGCGCGCTGCACCGACGAGTGGTAACGTGCCTTGTACGACGGCCAAAGCGAGAGCAAGAATTAGTGCAAAATGACCGATTTCAGCAATCACTTGCTGGCCTTTCCGCTTTGTTCCTGATCGCCTTGCCACTGGCCAGATTCTTTTAGCGCGTCCGCTACTTCTCGTGGCATGTAGTTTTCGTCATGCTTGGCAAGGATTTCCAGCGCTTCGAATGTGTCGCCCTGCATATAGCCCTCGGCGACCACACCTTGACCTTCCTCAAACAGGTCCGGCAATACACCGTTAAAAGTAACTGCGACCTTATTGGAGAGGTCGGTAATATTGAATCGAATGTTCAGCCCGTCGTGCACGACGCTATTTTCCTCTACCAGACCGCCGATCCGGAGACGTTGGTCTTCGCCGAATTGGCCAGATTGAAGGTCCGTCGGACTGAAGAAGAACACCAAATTTTCCTCGAAGGCGAGTAATATCAGCGCCGCAGCAAGGCCGAGTGTGGCCAAGCCAAGACCGACAAAAATAAGTCGACGCTTTTTTCGTTTCACGGCGTGGCCTCATCTTGCTCGTTTTCAGCTTGCGCGTTACCACGGCGACGTTGCCCACCGCTCGCTTTTTCTAGCCGCCTGAGCTCAGCCTCGCGCAGGCGCAGTCGGCGAATACTGAACAGTAGCAATCCGATCATCACTGCTGCACCTATACCGAAGGCAGGCCAGACATAGGCGGCATAGCCGCCCATTTCGAAAAAGGACATCTCTGTCAAAACTCGTTGTTCAAGCGGTGGGAGTTCCGCCCCAGAATAAAGGCTTGTAAGTGATATTTCATATTAATTTAGTGTGATCTTTCAGAAGTCGACTAATTTTCGACCTGAGCTAGGCGCATATTGCGGATGCGCCGTGCGGTAATTTCCGAGCGCAGGCGTATAATTAGTACGACAAGATAAAACGCGATGAAACCCGTTGCCATCAGTAGGAGTGGCGCGATCATGGAGGAATCCATGGATGGTCGGTCAAATTTTGAGAGAGTCGCCGGCTGGTGCAATGTGTTCCACCAATCTACAGAAAATTTGACGATAGGGATATTAACGATGCCAACAAGCGCTAAAATGGCCGAGGCGCGCGCCCCCTTCGTTGGGTCGTCATAGGCGCTGTTGAGTGCGATGTAGCCGAGATAGAGAAAAAACAGTACCAGCATTGAGGTTACCCGTGCGTCCCACACCCACCAGGTCCCCCACATCGGCTCGCCCCAGAGCGATCCGGTAACTAAGCTTAGAAAGGTGAAACATGCACCGATCGGTGCGCTAGATTTTCCAATAATATCCGCTAGCGGGTGGCGCCAAATAAAGCCTGCAGCCGATGCTACAGCGATGATCACATAGATCATCAGGGCCATCCAGGATGACGGCACATGGATGAAAATAATGCGGTAAGCATCGCCCTGTCGATAATCCGGTGGCACTACGGCGAGTCCGAGGACGAGCCCGGCGACGATGCAGATGATAGCAATCACCGTAATCCATGGAAAGATTCTGTGTGCAAAGCGCAAAAAACGCGCCGGATTAGCGAGGAAATGAATGCCAATACTGGTTTTCTTTTTACGTTTGGCCATAACGTTCCGTGCTACGTCCTACTCCAAAGCCATTCTGAGTGCCGCCGCGCTGGCCCAGGGAGTGAGCACGAGGGCGACAAGGAAGCCACCAGCGAGAATAAGCAAATTAGCGCTCGCGCCCAAGCCGAATATAGCGCCCTCCACTGCGCCTACGCCGAATATTAATACCGGAACATAGAGCGGCAGCACCAGGAGGGAAATCAAAACCCCACCACGCCGGAGTCCGACCGTGAGTGCCGCGCCCACTGAGCCAATCAAGCTAAGAATTGGCGTGCCAAGGAGGAGAGAGACCATGAGGACGGTAAAACCTTCCGTGCTCATGTTGACTAGGACGGCTAACACCGGGGCAGCGATAATCAGTGGAAGGCCGGTGGTCAACCAATGGCTAAGCACTTTGGCCAGCACTACCGCTTCTAGCGGGAGGGGGCCGAGCGCGGTAATTTCAAGACTGCCGTCTTCGTAGTCCTCCTCGAACATGCGTCCTAAGGACAGCATGGTAGCTAAAAGGGCGCAGACCCAAAGTACTCCGGGAGCCACTCGTTCCAACAGGATGCTTTCCGGACCTATGCCGAGCGGAAAGAGGGCCACTGCAATGATGAAAAAGACTACCGCCACTAAACTGCCTATGCCGCCCCGCAGCGCGAGGCGGAGATCGCGTCCGATCAGGTTCAAAAAGGCCGTTACCATTCGCCGTAATCCGGTTCGCCCGACTGTTTTGGTGCAGCGCCCAGAAGTACTTCCACGGGCACTGCGTGTTGTGCCATATCGATGGTCTTCGCTTCAGGTAGGGCAATCTCCGTATGGGTTGCGACCACCGTCAAGCCACCCTGTCCGCGGTGCTGAGCGAGCATCGTTTCTAGGCGTCTGGTCGATGCTACGTCGAGGGTGATGCTCGGTTCGTCCAACAGCCATAGCTCTGCCGGTGAAGCTAGTAGGCGAGTCAGTGACAGGCGACGCTTTTGCCCGGCGGAGAGAAAGCGACCGGGAACATCAGCAAGGTCCTCAAGGTCGAGCGCAGCGAGAATACCCTCTGCCGCTTGGTTAAAACCCTTGATCCTAGACCAGAAGGCAAGATGCTCGGCCACGGTGAGCGTCGGCTTTACAGCCTCCAAATGGCCAACATAGTGAGTGCGTGCACGGTGTGCGTCAGGTGTGTGGAGCGTATTCTCTCCTCTCCACGCTAACATGCCATTCACAGGGCGCAAATACCCGGCGAGAATGCGCAACAGGCTTGATTTGCCAGAGCCGTTGGGGCCACGCAAAAGAAGAGCTTCGCCCGGCTCAAGCGCAAAAGAAACTCTCCTAAATACTGGGCGTCCCCCCCGGACACAGGCAAGATCGCGTGCTTCGAGTGTTATGTGGTCGCTGACCATCCTTTTCCTGTCGTTGCGTCAAATTGCCGGCAAGTCTAAAAATGCTCCGAGCACCTCGGTGTATCTAAAAAACACTGGTTAAGCTATCGGCGCGTCACTCGGTCGGCAAGGTAAAGGAGCGTAGACCCAAACATGCTAAGACATTTTTTCAAGCAAAAGTTATTTTCACCGTCGTCGTGCGCCTAGGTTTAATCTCGAGCAACAGGGGGTTTATGTCGGTTGATTCACCAGTCTCGCGAGTTTGCGCCGATGGCACTCTGCTGCGCGTACTCACCTATGGCGGGGGTCGGCGCTTGGGTCCAACCATCGTCTTTCTGCATGAGGGCCTTGGTAGCATTGGTCAATGGAAGCATTTCCCTGATAACTTGGCGCGTGCGACAGGGTGTAGTGCGCTGGTCTATGAACGCCAGGGGCATGGTGGTTCAGATCCGCTGACCAGCAAACGCAAGCCGGATTTCATGGAGAGTGAGGCGGAGCATGTTTTGCCTGAGTTGCTCAATTCTTTAGGCCTCGACAAGGTCTTTCTCTATGGCCATAGCGATGGTGGTAGCATCGCTCTACTGTTTGCTGCGCGCTTTCCCGCCCGCACGCTCGGCGTGGTTGCAGAGGCGGCGCATGTCTTTGTCGAGGAGGAGTCCCTCTCTGGTGTGCGGGCTACCGTCGAGCGATTCGAGGCGAGTGATATGAAAAATCGCCTCAGCGTCTATCATGGCAACAATACGGAGACAATGTTTCATGGCTGGGCTGATATCTGGCTCTCGCCCGAGTTCCGAGATTGGTCTATTTCGCCAGAGATCCTTGGCAATATCAGGGCGCCGGTCCTCGCCATTCAGGGAGCGGAAGACCAATATGGCACCCCTGAGCAATTGCGTCGTATCGAGGCTGGGGTTGGTGAGAGGGCGCGCACATTGCTTATTCCCAATTGCTCCCATGTGCCCCACATCCAAGCGTGTGAGACCGTCATTGAGGCAGCACGCAACTTCATTGCCGATGCTAGGTCGTAAGAAGAAGCAAAAAAAGGCCGAACCGGAAGAACTCCCTCCTCCCGAGTTAGAGGTTTGAATGCTACACTCCAAGCTCCATTTTTAGAGTCATATCGAAAAGATAGGAGACGCCATCGTGATTGCGCTTGGCCAGGATTCGTTAAACACCCGCCGCACCCTTACTGTCGGCGGACGCAACTATGATTATTTCAGCCTCGAAGCGGCAGAGAGCGCTGGGCTCGGCGAAATTTCCCGCATGCCCTATTCACTCAAAGTGTTGCTGGAAAACCTATTGCGGTTCGAGGATGGCCAAAGCGTGACCGTCAACGACATCAAGGGGCTCGTTGCCTGGCTCAGGAATCGACGTTCTGAACAGGAGATCAGTTATCGCCCGGCGCGGGTTCTCATGCAGGATTTCACCGGTGTGCCAGCAGTGGTTGACCTTGCTGCGATGCGTGCTGCCATGAAAGCGCTTGGCGGCGATGTCAGTAAGATTAACCCACTCTCGCCGGTCGACTTGGTGATTGACCATTCGGTAATGGTTGACCGCTTCGCCAGCTCTACGGCGCTTGCCGAGAACACTGCTATCGAGATGGAGCGCAATAGCGAGCGTTATTCCTTTTTGCGTTGGGGCCAGCAGGCATTCTCTAACTTTCGTGTTGTACCGCCGGGCACTGGCATTTGCCATCAGGTCAATCTTGAACATCTCGCCCAAGTCGTATGGACGGCGGAGGTGGGAGCGTCAGAAATAGCCTATCCTGATACTCTGGTCGGTACCGACAGCCATACCACTATGGTGAATGGCTTGGCGGTTCTTGGCTGGGGGGTCGGCGGCATTGAGGCTGAGGCTGCGATGCTCGGCCAACCGATCTCCATGTTGGTGCCCGAGGTGATTGGCTTCCGTCTAACTGGCGGGCTCGCGGAAGGCGCAACTGCTACCGATTTAGTGCTTTCTGTGGTGCAGATGTTGCGCAAAAAGGGCGTCGTTGGAAAATTCGTCGAATTCTTCGGTCCCGGACTCGACGAGTTATCGCTGGCGGATCAGGCGACCATCGCTAATATGGCGCCAGAATATGGCGCCACTTGCGGTTTCTTCCCCGTAGATGCTGAAACCATTAATTATCTCCGTTTCACCGCGCGAGACGAAGATCGCATAGCCCTTGTCGAAGCCTATGCCAAGGCCCAGGGCATGTGGCGCGACAGCGGCACGCCGGACCCAGTATTTACAGATACGCTTGAACTCGACCTTGGTGATGTTACTCCTAGTATTGCCGGGCCAAAACGACCGCAGGATAAGATTTTTCTAGTTGATGCAGCACCAGCCTTTGCTAAATCTCTGACAGACGATCTCGGCGTTTCCAGTGATGCGAGTAACGCCACTGCATCGGTTGCAGAAATGGATCACAATCTCGCCCATGGTGATGTGGTGATCGCCGCGATCACCAGTTGCACTAATACCTCCAATCCGAGCGTTATGCTCGGCGCCGGCTTGCTAGCGCGCAATGCCGTAAAGCTTGGCCTCAAAGTCAAACCCTGGGTCAAGACCTCCCTCGCACCTGGTTCTAAGGTGGTGAGCGAATATCTTGCCAAAGCTGGACTGCAGGGTGACCTCGACGCTCTTGGGTTCAATATAGTGGGCTATGGTTGCACAACCTGTATCGGCAATTCTGGGCCGCTTGCTGATGAGATTGTTTCTGCTATTAACGAGGGCGACCTCGTCGTTACCTCGGTGCTCTCTGGAAATCGGAATTTCGAGGGCCGCATTAGCCCGCATGTCCGTGCCAACTATCTTGCTTCGCCGCCGCTCGTAGTGGCGTATGCCATAGCCGGTAGTATGAATATCAATATTACATCCGAGCCACTCGGCGAGGACGAAAGCGGTGCGCCGGTTTATCTCAAGGATATTTGGCCGAGCAATGGAGAGGTACGTGCCGCAATCGAACAGGCGGTGACACCGGAGATGTTTGGAGAGCAATATGCCGACGCCTTCTCCGGATCCGCCGAGTGGCGGGCGATCGATGCACCGGCTGGCCTTACCTACGATTGGCAGGATGGCAGCACCTACGTGAAGCACCCGCCCTATTTCGATGGCATGGAGGCCAAACCTAGACCGCTTGCGGACATTATAGGTGCGCGCATCCTTGCGCTTCTAGGCGACAGTGTAACGACCGATCATATCTCGCCAGCAGGTGCGATCAAATATGATTCGCCTGGCGGCACCTATCTCGTTGAGCGCCAAGTCCCCGAGAGGGAATTCAATTCCTATGGCTCCCGGCGCGGCAATCACGAGGTGATGATGCGCGGCACATTCGCCAATGTGCGTATCCGCAACGAGCTCGCTCCAGATACCGAAGGCGGTCTGACGCGCCACATGCCGGATGGTCGTCAGACTTCCATGTTTGAAGCGGCGATGATCTATGATGGAGAAGATACACCACTCGTCGTCATCGCTGGTAAGGAATACGGCACTGGTTCGTCACGCGACTGGGCCGCTAAGGGTACACGGCTCTTGGGCGTCAAGGCGGTAATAGCCGAAAGTTTCGAGCGCATCCACCGGTCTAATTTGGTTGGTATGGGTGTGTTGCCGCTCCTGTTCCCCGAAGGTGTAACACGTAAATCCTTGAAATTGGACGGCTCTGAAGTGATCGATCTTGAGGGTGTTCATGCTGGTATCACTCCGGGCATGGAGGTCGCCTGCCGCATCACCCGCGCTGACGGCAGCGAAGAAAAGCTCGATCTGAAATGCCGCGTCGATACAACGCAGGAGGCCGAATATTATCGTCATGGTGGAATACTACACTATGTCTTAAGAGGGCTCGCGGGGTTAATTTAAGTGTGATGAGCATATCTATTTGAATTGCGGGCGGAGGTAAAAAAATGTGCTCGCCAACAGTTCGAAAGAAGCTAAACCACTTTTCGGACGCAGCGAAGTTCCGATCGTTTATGTGTGAGATGAAAATGAGGCCGCCGCTGGCGACAACGTCCAATGAGATGCTTGCGCTTCGCTTTGGCGGGGTAAGCGCTGTTGAGAATTGGCTAAGTCGAGGTGTGTAAAATTATTGGGCTCCGATACTGGGCGGAGTCCGGCGGCTAGTTGGAGTAGAATACCGCTATGTAAGCGGGCGTTTGTGGGGAGACCAGTTTATGGCGAATAACAGTGTAACGGGTGACAGGTTTTCACCAGACTATGAAGGTTTTGTTGCCACTTTTGAGCTGGCGGACATTACTGACCTCCTTGCTGGTGATCTCGACAGTGGAATTAATGTCTGTTACGAGGCGTGCGACCGTTGGGCTGAGTTTGACCGTGTGGCGCTCAATTGGGAAGGCAATGATGGCGATAGCACGTCGCTCAACTTCGATGAATTGCAGGAGAGCGCGGCAAGCTTCGCCAATTTCCTGATTGCCCGGGGTGTTGAGCCGGGCGATCAGGTTGCCTGTATGCTACCTCGCATCCCCGAGCTTTTCATCGTCGCTCTTGGAACTTGGCGCGCTGGCGCGGTCTATGTGCCCCTCTTTACCGCATTTGGTCCCAAAGCTATTGAATACCGCCTTGAACGTAGCGCTGCTAAGCTCGTTGTAACCGACGCCATCAATCGTCCAAAACTCGACGAGATCGCGGATGCGCCACCCGTTATGCTGGTTACTCGCTCGGCAGGTGAAGATGTGCGCGTCGGTGATATCGATTTTGCTCAAGCGATGAGTGAACAGTCGACGGACTTCGGACCCGTCATGCTTACAGGCGAGGACCCCTTCATCATGATGTTCACTTCAGGCACCGTAGGTAGTGCCAAGGGTGTAAAGGTTCCTGTGAGGGCGCTCGCTGACATTATCGTCTATATGCGCTATGGCATCGGACTTCGTGACGACGACCGGTTTTGGAACATGGCTGATCCGGGCTGGGCCTATGGGCTCTTTTATGCTGTGGTCGGGCCGTTAGTGCTCGGCCAGACGACACATTTCTACGAGGGTGCTTTCAGCCCGGAGAGTTGTTATCAAATGTTCGAGCAATACGGTATCACCGCGCTCGTCTCAGCACCGACTGCCTATCGTATGATGATGGCTGCTGGAGATGAATTGGCGGATGCGTGTGATTGCCGCCTTAGAGTTGCTTGCAGTGGCGGCGAACCGCTCAACCCCGAGGTAATTAGCTGGATTAGCGAACATCTCGGATGTCGGGTTGGCGATCATTACGGTCAGACAGAAGTAGGCATGGTAATCTGTAACCATCATGGATTGAGCCATGCCATGCGGCTTGGCTCCATGGGTAGGGCAGTACCAGGTTTTCGCATGGTGATACTCGATGAGAATTTTGAAGAAGTTGCGCCCGGTGGCTCCGGACAGATCGCCATCGACATAGCGAATTCCCCGCTTTATCATTTTCAGGGATATCAGGGCGGTGCGGAATCGCCACTTCACGGAGATTATTTTCTGACTGGTGATACCGCTGAACTTGGGTCGGATGGCATCTTTACATTCATGGGTCGTGCTGACGATGTAATTCTTTCCGCCGGATACCGTATTGGCCCTTTTGATGTGGAAAGCTGTTTTATTGAACATCCGGCCGTTGTGGAATCTGCTGTCATCGGCAAGCCAGATGAAGAGCGTGGCGAAATCGTCAAGGCCTTCGTAGTGCTTCGCGCTGGATATAACGGCTCACCCCAGCAAGCCGATGAACTAAGGCAATTAGTACGTCGCCGCTTATCAAGTCACTCCTATCCGCGCGAGATCGAATTCGTGGATGCCTTACCCAAGACGCCCAGTGGCAAAGTGCAGCGCTTCATTTTGCGTAGCAAAGAGGTAGGTAGATAAACGGTATCTGGATGCGCTCAAATTTACCTAAATACGATATCATCGTTGTCGGTGCACGTTGTGCCGGGGCGCCGACAGCGATGATTCTGGCACAGAAGGGGTATCGTGTCCTTCTTCTCGAGCGTGACGGCGTGCCGTCGAACATGATGCATTCGACCCACCTCATTCACCCACTTGGCGTTGCGTATCTCAAAGACTGGGGGCTGCTCAAAACCATAGAAGCGCGTAGCACACCTTTCACCGACTGGACAGTGGATCTACATGGCGCTGTAATGCATGGACCCCCGCCGCCATTTTCTGGTGTGGCACATTCCATTGCGCCTAGGCGAGATATACTCGATGGTGAACTGGCCGCTGCTGCTGAACGCGCGGGCGCGGAACTTCAATTCAATTGCCGCGTCAATGGCCTCATGTTTGAGGATGGGCGAGTCGTTGGCGTTGAGGCAAAGGACAAGGAGGGTTGTAAATTCCAGGCCCGAACAAAGCTAGTCATTGGTGCAGACGGTCCGGGCTCGATGGTGGCTAAATGTACAGCTGCCGAGGAGTATCATGTCGAGCCACCGCTCCAGAGCAATATCTGGAGCTATTGGCAAAACGTTGATATCAAGCATCTCTACATCACTGTTCATCAAAACGCTGGTGTCTTTGCTTTTCCATCCAGCGATGACACCGTTCTCATCGCCAGCAATCTAATGTATGGCGAGTTTTTAGATGCCCGACGTCGCAAGGAAGCAGCATTTTACGAGCGGTTGAATCAAACCGCACCTCATATTGCCGCTAAAGTATCATCTGGTGAGCGCGTTGATAGATTCTACTCAGGATGTACTAGAAGTTTTGTTCGACGTTCCCATGGACCAGGCTGGGCATTAGTGGGGGACGCGGGTATGAAAAAGGATCCGGTTACTGCACAAGGCATTGCGACGGCTTTTGCGTCTGCTGATATGCTGGCGTTGGCAGTCGACCATGGAATTAGTTCAGGTAATCTTGACGCAGAGCTTGCTGAATATGAACGAGCCCGAGACAAATGGCTCATGCCATATTACCATTTTACCTTGCAACTGGCTTCTTTTGCAAAACCCAATAAAAGACAAGAGAAGTTAAACCGAGCCCTTATTGATGACGAACAAGGGCGCGCACAACTTTTTGGCGCAGTATCTTTAACTTGTTCACCCGATGATTTTATGAGTCCCAAAAATGTAGATAGTATCATTTCTCGAAATTGATAAATAAATTCGGCTCAATTTCTTTTAGATTTGATAGTTTATTAAACGTGCTGAAAAAGAGATGATACGTAATATTTTCCGTTTTCAGTTGTTTTCAGTAATTCCAGTGTTTCCGCAGCTTCACCATATAATTTTCCCCAAAAAAAATCTTTAAAATTCTCCCTAAATTCCTTAACATTTTTGTACCCTAAGTTACTTAACGCACCCCCTTCATCGGCTGAGTGATAATATTGAACCAATTTTCTTTCAAAATTGACACCCGATAAAAAACCTATGATAAATGTGGATCTTATCAATTTATCAAATTCGGATAACGAATTTAGGTCGACGTCAAGACTGAAGTCAGAGTTTTCGATGGCTGACGATACAACGTTTAGATCTAACGTCCTACTTGTAAATTTATTGTTATTTAAATAAATAATGCTTCTCTGACGACGATGTTTCCACAAAATCGAATCCGTATGATTTGGTAATATTTTTTGGAGAGTATTTTTATTTACTAAATATTCATCTCCTTGATCTTCCCGTAATATTCCCCTTATCACCCCTACATTTGCAAACAATACAGAAGCGAAAAAATTGGAAGTATAGAAATGCTTTTCTGGCGGTCCCCCTTGCACCGCTAATGCGCGACATACTTCTAGGGCAACTTTTGCATTTGAAACTAGGTTTTCCGCAGAGAAATATAGGCTATCACTTTTAGCCATTGTAGCAAATGCCATGGCAAGTAAAACCTTTAAATATTTTTCTTCATCCGGATCATTGAAAAACAAGTAATGCCCGTTATTTTCAACTTCTTTTATTACCTCTTGCAGGGTGAGACGGGTGAAAATCATTATCTTAAACCTGTACGTGATTCGTTATTTCATACGATATTTGTTCCATGAATGATAAAACAGAACTATCTAAATCCTCAGCTTCCTGACTGTAGAATTCAAGAACAAATCCTATCCCCATTTTTCCGTAAACTGGAAACGCAAATGCTCCTTTTACACCGATATCAGAAGCAAGCCCGGATCTTGGAAAGTTTTTGTCCTTAGTTACATCAGTAATCCAAGCTGGTTCCCCCTTCTGAAAAACGCGTCCCGGCAATCCCTCTCCAGATGTAAATGTGTGAGCCTCTGATATGTTTTTCCACTTTTCAAACAAGTCATTGTTTTCTGATAAGTGCCATATTTTGCTGCTTGATAAAATAGGCCCAGCGTCCGTATCAACTCTTTTGTAAGCGTGTCCTATTGGCCACGATTGGTATGAACATACTTTGCTTAGTGTGAATTTTATGACCTTGTCTAAATCCTCTGAATCTTCGCAATAGGTGTGTATCTCATGTAAAAGTTTAACACCATCCTGCTCTAAAATAGCTCGATT
>MDTE01001279.1_pt1 | contig 22859 bp, 26 predicted proteins | sample 811231 | NCBI WGS metagenome assembly MDTE01 (sample SAMN05326651, study PRJNA326480) | marine metagenome | isolation source: seawater | place: Indian Ocean: Red Sea | collected 2010 | reverse complement strand
TTTTGTTGATTGAGGATCTGCTTTAAGACAATTCATAAAAGAATAGTCAGATAGTTGAGAAAATTCAGAAAAATTTTCTGTTAGCTTTCCTTTTAGTGATTCAAAATTCCTTGTCATTAATTTTGGTATTTATTTCTAATTACTTTTGAATATATTTTATTAAAAAACTTAATATATTTTTATTTTAATTACAGTTGAGGTTTTTACTAAATAATGTGATAACGATTAAATTATATTTTCTTAAATATATCAAGAAATGGCAACTGGCTGACTAGTTCAAATCCATTATCTGAGGGTGATTTTTTAAAATCTTTATTAAAAAAATTTGCTCCTTCTCCAGGAATGCTTCCACTGCAATAAAGTCTATCTGAGAGAATGTATTCAGTAGAAGGTAATTGATATACCCAATCTTCCAACCAAATCCCATGTACAGCAATTATCTGTGGAGAAAAATCAAAAACCTTATCTTTTTCTCTTACTATTTTGGTTTGATTTTCTACTAAGTCTAGAAATTTATCTATTATCTTAAAACCAATTTGCTCGCAATTATCGTAGCCAAGACTTGTACCAAAATTATTAAGATAAATAGGAAATCCAGAAATTCCGCACCCAAAATCTAAGATTCGTTTATTTTTTATCTTGTTTTTAAAAAGCCATAACAAACTGGAGATTGAAGGAAGTGATAAATCAACATCTAATGTTTCTTCAGGATGATAATCTTTACATAAATTATAGTGCTGATAACCAGTGACATTCTTAAAATAAGGATTTAGATAATCATCATCTCCTTTTTTAGGTAATTTTTTATTTTGAAAAGTAATTTCATTATCGTAATAATATAGAAGTTTTTTATAAGCCTCAATAACCTTCGTTCTTGGGAGTAGTTTAAGAAAATCATAATCATTTAAATCAATTTGGTACTCCATAAAATTTACAAATTCAAAATTAGGAATAAACTAGCACAAGATTTTATAGCTATTTGCAGTTATAAAGATATTGAATAAAAAATTTTTGATTAATTAAATTCAAGAAAATAAATTTATCGATATTAAATTACGCTAAGCCTAATCAACTTACCCACCCTTTAAGTAAGTCAAAAACACTTATAAATACTCCAAATCCAATAATAGGTGGTGCTATCCATTTTGTCATAAACTTTAGATACCGAGTTGTTTTAATTCCAACTTTAGAAATATTAAGCTCTTCATCGAGCTTTCCAGGAACTACCCATCCCATAAAGAATGTTACGAGGAATCCGCCAAAGATAAGCAATACCCCACCAAAAATGGAATCAACTGTTCCAAGAATATTCAAGTTCAATGCCGAAGGTATACCAGCTAAAAAGAGAAAGATAGTAATTAACCAAACTGATTTTTCTCTCTTAAATTTGAATCTATCCATTAGAGAGGAAACTGGCACTTCTAGTAATGATACGGAAGAGGTTATCGCTGCAATATAAGCTAGTGCAAAAAATGCAATGGCTACAATTCTTCCAGAAGCCCCATAGGATCCTAAGCCAGTTGGAATTGAGATAAATAGTGCTCCCACAGTAGATTCAGAAATTACATCACTTAAGCCAAATGTTAAAACGATTGGGAAAGTTATAAATCCTGCCATTAGCCCAACAAGCGTATCTAATGATGCGACCCCGACGCTTAGTTTTGGAAGATTACTTTTTTTATTTAGATAGGAAGCGTAAGTAACCATTACTCCTATACCTAAACTTAGAGAAAAGAAGGCTTGAGTAAATGCATTTCTAATAGTCTGGGGATTTCTTAATTCATTAAAATCGAATTTAAGTAAAAATGTTTTATATCCATCCCATGATCCAGAGAGTGAGGATGCCCAAATAGCAAGAATGGCGATAATTATGAAAAGTAAAGGCATAAAATATCTGGTTACTTTTTCTATTCCTTTTTTGATGCCTGATGAAACTATTAATCCTGTAAGAGTGAGACTTAATAGATGCCCTAGCAAAACACTGCTTCCACTACTTATTGACCCAAAGAAAGTTTCTGCTTCAGTTAAATTTTTGGGTAGTCCAAAAAATAATGAGTGAAATAAAGTATCCGCTGTCCAACCCATAATTACTGAATAATATGAAGCGATACCCAAGGGAGCTATGAAAAAAAGAATACCTAATGGATACCAATTTTTTCCAGCTAACTTGCTTGGTGCAATTAATGTACTTGTCATGGCATTTCTTCCTAATGCCATTTCAGCAACAAAAACAGGAAGACATACAACCAATACAATTAAGATATACAAGAGCACAAAAGCAGCACCGCCTCCTTGAGAGGCTCTGTAAGCGAAGCCCCAAAGATTACCTAGGCCTACAGCACTACCAGCAGCAGCCAGAATAAATCCAACTTTACTAGTCCATTGTTCTCTTTGAGAAATTTTTGAGTCCAAAATAAATAAATTTTTTTATATTTAATTTATAACTCAAAAATAAAAATAATTAATGCCTCACTTTATAAAATCTAATTTTTTAACAATTAAATAATTATAGAAAGTAATTTTTCTTACATCTAAATAAATTTTTTAAAGAATTCTTGAAATGTAAAATAAGTTTTTTTTGTTTTATGAATATTGCGAGAATTTTATACAATTCAACTGTTGTATTATTTTCAAAGGATCCAATATTATTTTTTTAGTATTTTAGATATTTTTTTAAAAATGTATTCCGCAAGATAATAACTTTATGGTTGATAGAATAGAATTTTAATTAAATAAAAAAATAAAAGCTTAAAATAAATTGAAACAAGAATGACTTACTTAATTTTTGATAACTAGAAAAGAAAAATTTTAGACGGGACTATATAGTTGCCTTAAGAACATTAATTCGAGCAGAGAAATATTTTATAAAATAAACCAAATTCAAAATATAAGCAAAATTTAGGAACTTATTTCTAAATCTATTTGTTTTTTAAAGTTTAATTTAGAAAAACAACATTTATTGTAATTATCATCTTTAAATAAATTAAGGAAGGTCAAAAAGAATAGTTTTTAGGGTTGATTTTTTTTTGAAAGTTCGTTTTGGTATATATATATGTATTTATACTAATTTTTCTTCATGGTAATGCCACAATCGACTTTGGAAAGTTTGATATTTTTCTTAGTCTTATCTCTAATTGCTACATACATAGTAAATATTAAATATTCTTCAAATATAAAAACACAAAAATAAAATTCTAATATTGGTAATTTATAATTTTTCTATTTTTTTAATTAGAAATTATCCATTTGCTAATAAGTTTTTAATTTTACTTCTTCTTAATTAAAGTTTAAGAAGAAGTAGAATTGTAATATTTAAATTTTCGAGTATATCAACTAATTATGTCTACTAACTTTATAAATACTGAAAAACTACCTATAAAAGATTTAATTTTTTCAGGTCTCATTGTTCTTGTTATGTCAATCATAATTGCTAATATCTACAATCCTTTATGGGGAGTATTTTATGTGTTTGGAAATATTGTGACTCTCGCATTTCTTGGATGGTTGTATCAAGAGACATGGAGTGACCCTCATAAATAAACAAGTCTTGTTTTTGAAAATTTAATTTGTCTTACCAATTTAAATAATTAATTTTTAACAAAAGAGTTAATATAAATATTTTTAGAGATACATTCCTTTAACCTATCATAACCTGCATTATTAGGGTGACTATCCAGTTTATGAAAATCTGATTTTTCAAGAGGACAACTATCCCATAAGTTGACAACTTTATTAGTATCTATTTCTGAAAATATTTTTGTGAATAATTTAGCATTTTTATCAGGTCTACCATAAGTATTTGGCAACTGAACGAATAAAACATTATTTTTTCCATATAGTTTGTTAATTTCTTTTATTGCTATTTCTGTTTTAGAGGGTATTGGACCAAACCTTAGTTCGGCATTAGAGCCATTAATATCATTGTCTTTTTTTAAGCTTTCAATATCTTTTTTAAAATTATTATTTTTAAGGACCTTAATCAATTTATTAAAAGTAGGCAATACTCCATATTGTTGCAAATACTTTGTTTGGTTTAGAATTTCTTCACTTGATTTATTTAAACTAATATGATGCCATACAATGCCGTATGTTTTACAACTTATTGGTCCTACGATTTTATCCAATAATCCATTTGAATAAAAGGAACAATTTTTATTCTTTGAGATTTTTTGATATGGCCTATAGGCATCATGCTCTATAAAAAAAACTATATTTTTTTTTGCATTAAATTTTTTATGTGCATGTTTAGATGCTATTAAAAAATCTCCAAAACCATTCCCAGCTATCGCGTAATTAAGACTTAAAACATTTAGATTTTTTAGTTCATTTTTCTGCCATTCAATGATCCAAGGATAACCGCCCTGTCCCTCAGTAAAGGAGTCTCCATTAATTACTAAATCTAATTTAGTATTAATGTCTAAATCGGGAAATGAAATCAAGCCCAGATTATTTGATTTATATAAATATCTGTATGCAATTGAATCATCATAGATTGCAATTTGTTCGATATTTTTATTCGATTCGTACCTTCTATAACCATTACTAGATGAATACAAACTGGAACCAGCCAGTAGCATTAATCTATTAGAATCTTTGGGAAACCTTATATTTTTAAGGATTAGATCAAATATAAATATTGGTGTAAAACATGAGATGAATATTAAAAATAAATTTATTACTCTAATTCTATTTTTTGTAGAAAACATTTTCATGATGTTATTCTGGAATTATAAGTAAAAAGTATTAAAAAATTGAATAATATAGTTTTCTAGTTTTATAGTATTTTTTTTAAATTTCTCCAACAATGTAAATAAATGCCAGTTGATAGTAAAAGTTCAAATATTTCCTGATCATTACGTATGTGTTCCACCGTAGAAAACCAAGAAATTTCATAATAAAAAAAATATAAAGCAACAAATAGGAAAAATAAGCTTAATTTCTTACTTGGTAGAGATTTTATTTTGGGCCATTTTCTCCATCCAACCCAGCCTAAAAAAATGCAAATTATTTGCATGGCTGGGTCTAGTAAATAGTTATGAAAAAAGGGCAAATTATGTAAATTAGTCTCGCCTTGTATACTTAATTCTGCTATCGAATTTATTGTAAATCCAAATATTCTTTCCCCCCAACTTATTTCTTCTGCTGCAATTAAAAAACAGCTTGAAAAAATAATCATCCAAATTAAAGTGCTAATTGAACTTTTCTTAGGGGTTTTAATAAAAATAAAAAGTGAGAATACAGAAGCTAATGCATATTGAAAAAATTGAATCAATTCTAGGGGCCCCTCTCCTCTATTTAGCCCATCTTCACTTCTAAACCAATCAAACCAACTTAAGCCAATAAATGATTCTCCAAAGGGCAAAATATATATAAAACCGTAAATAAAAATTAGATAATATATTGGAAATAAATTTACCTCAGGATTGATAGAACCCCATGGAGTTTTAATTTCATTCATACTTAGTAAATCATATTAATCCACTGATTTTATATTAATAACTGCGTATGGTAAATATCAATATAACTTAGTATCAGGTGAATTTTTTTTTAGGTGAAATATATATTGAATATTAACTATTTATTTATGCTTGTTATGGGTTTGTATATATCTATAGATTTATTTAATTTATTTTTTTTAAAAAATTACCCCAATAAACTTCTGAGATGCAAAAAATAGAAAAAAAGAAAAGTAGTTTTCAGAAATTCTATTTGATTATTAAAAAACTTTAAAAACATAAATCAAATTAAAGATGAAGTAAACAAATTAGATTGAATTTTGTGTTTTTTTATAAAATCAGATGATACTTGATCATGCTAAGATTTTTTGATTATATAGTAGTTGCTATATTTTCTTGTTATTTTGAGACAGATTTGATTCAAAGCTTTGAAGGATAAAAGTTGAATCGATATGTTATAAAAAAGTGCACGCTTAATTAGGAAAATTTGATTATGTTTAAAATTTAAAATATCAAACCCTCAATTCTTGTGTAAAAGTTAAGATTGAGTTTTGACTTTAGAAATACAAATTAATTTTCTAAAATGAAGTTTAATTCTACTTCTGCTTTGTATATTTCGATTCTTCTTTTAATTAATTTTAAGAATCTAATCATTTTTTATTTTGATAACTGGATAACATTTTCTTATAAAATTGTACTTTAAGTAAACAGTATTTTTTCCTAAAAATTATTTCAACTGAGCTCAAATTTTTAAATTTTACAAAGTACAATTCAAAAGAATAATCTTAAATATCAAATTTTTTAGAAAAATTCTTATATTTTTTCATTATTGTTTTGCGAATAATAATTAAATAATAGATAATTGATCTAGATTTTAAATTTATTATGAGAATTCTTCATACTATGCTAAGAGTAGGAGATTTAGATAAATCAATTAATTTTTATGTTAATAGATTAGGAATGAATTTAATAAGAAAAAAAGATTATCCTCATGGGAAATTTACCCTAGCATTTGTAGGCTATGGTTCGGAAAAAAATAGTTCTGTAATTGAATTAACTCATAATTGGGGTAAAAAATCCGAAGATTATGAACTTGGAGATAAATATGGTCATATTGCTATTGGAGTAGAAGATATTAATTATGTTTGCAGAGAGCTTGAGGAAAATGGATGTAAGGTTATAACTAAACCCAAAATTATGCAAAATAGTACAACTCTTTTGGCTTTTGTTGAAGATCCTGATGGATACAAAATTGAGTTAATACAAAGAAGTTAATAAAAAAATTCAAATTATTTGATAAACCTATAATTAAAAATTTCCTATATTTTAATTAATCTTTATTAGTGAAATTTTATTTATTTACATATTATTTTACTTAGTCCGATTTGTTAATAATTTTATAAAAAATCTTTTTATTATTAATTATATTTTTCAAGTTTTTTATTTGAATCAATAACCAATCTGTAATAATATGTTTAAAGTGTTTTGCCAGTAAAAAGTAATAATGTTTTTTGGATCAATATTCAAATTAACCTATAAGATTTTAATATTATCTTCATTTAAATTATATTTACTCTCGAACGTTTTACTTTTTAGAACGAGATTGATATCAAGATTTATTAACAAAATTGCAAATAAAATTTATAAAAGAAATAATTACCTATTAGCGACCAATTATTCAAAAATAACAAATAAAATCATAAGTGATTTTAACGAAAACTTTGAAGCAAATATTATTTCTGATCCTAAGGAATACGAGTTAAGATTTATTACTCCCCTATTTCCTTACATAATATGCGATCATTTTTTATCCCTTGAAAGAGATAAGAATAGAAGTTGTTTTATGTTTACAGATATAAAAATAAAAGGTAATGATTTATTAAAAGATAATTTTATACATAATATAAAAAACTTTGATATTGTTCTAGTTCAATGTGATTTTTTTGATTTTTTTCACGACACTATCCTTCCTTATTTAGAGAGGAATAATATTAAGATTATATTGATTACATGTCAATTTCACTTCCCAAGTTTAAAAAGAAGTTTCCTTACTGATAATTGTATTAACCATCCCTCTATAATTTTATGGATTTCTCAAAATCCTATTTATTATAATAAACCAAATTATTTTCCAATTCCTTATGGACTTGATCATAGAAATCTGGAGGTATACATAAGTTATATAAAAAAATACAGTAAGCAAATAGTTAATAAAAGAAAAAGCATTATTAATTTATATTCAAATGCTCATCCAGGCCATCTATCCAGAAATCATTTTAGAACCAAATACAAAAATTTTCTTTGTGACGAAAGAAAAAAATTATCTTATGATGATTACGTAAAAGAAATATCAAATTCAAAATTTTTAATTTCTCCTACTGGTGATAGGGAAGATTGTTTTAGACATTATGAAGCAATAGGTTTAGGAGCTATTCCAATATCTGATGCACCCAAAAATCTTTATAAAGATATTTTTGAAAGAAATATGATTTTTTTAAAGGAAAAAAGGATTATTTCAATAATTAATTCATCAAGTGATGACTTTGACTATCATTTTCCTGACAGGGAAATCTTACTCAATTCTTATTGGATAAATAAAATAAATGAAAAAATAAATTCAATAATTAGGAATTATTTATAAATAATCTTTTAATAGTTAAAGATTCAAATATACAATAATCTATAGAAACGAGGAGTTATGTAAGTAGGTGATTGGTCTTATTCATATTATTTAAGGAGGTTGTAATCTGAATTTCGCAATCTATTAATTTTCTATATTAAAACTGATATAAATAGATTCTAAATAAATATTTCAGCTTTCATCTATTCATCACAAAGAATCCAAAAAGAAAATTTTAAAAAATTTATTTGATAATAATGAGAAAAAAGATTTATAAAAGGTTACTAGTATTTAATTTTTAAGGGTAAATTTCAATGTATTACATATCAATTACTTCATTTGATTGATGATGACTGAATTTCTGGGAGTATATAAAGTGATAGAACTTTTCTATAATTAATGAAAAAGAGATGTTCATGGATAAAAGTATATTTTTCTAGTTCTGAATGTTTAAGTTTAAAATTTTATATTGATCTAATAAGAAGGGCAGATTAATTTAATAATAAATTCTAAAATAAAAACTAAAAAATTTTATCACTATAAAATTTAACCTCTTTTGTTTTAGTTATGATCTATGAAGATTTCATAATATAATTAAGATATTAAAATAGTAAAAATTATCTATTAAGAAGATTGGAGAAAATAATTAAAGGTAAATATAGACCAGAGATAGATGGATTAAGAGCATTTGCAGTAATAGCAGTCATAATTAATCACTTCAATAAAAATATCCTACCTGGTGGATATTTAGGAGTTGATATCTTTTTTGTTATTTCAGGGTATGTTATTACCTCATCTTTAGCTGGAAGAAAGAATAAGAACTTTTTAGATTTTCTAATCGGTTTTTATGAAAGAAGAATTAAACGCCTTGTCCCAGCTTTGACTTTTTTTGTTTTAATTTTGAGTTTATTAATAACTTTTTTTGATGTTTATCCTAATGAAGATCTTGATATTGGCCAAAAAGCACTTATAGGATTGTCAAACATAACACTTTATAGGGGTTCATGGGATTATTTTGCTTCATCTACTGAACTTAATCCCTTTACTCATACATGGTCTCTGGGAGTAGAAGAACAATTTTATTTTATTTTCCCTTTCTTTATTTGGTTAACAGGGTTTGGGCGACAAACACATAAAGGAAGTAGAAATCTTTTTTTATTAATTCTGTTTTTGGTTATCGTCTCTTTAACTTCATTTATTTATTTTTATCCGATTAATCAACCTGCTGCCTATTTTCTTATGCCAAATCGATTATGGGAAATAGGAACAGGTTGTCTAATATTTTTGTCTCTTGACTCAAAAAGTAAGACTGTTGAAAGGCTTAGTAAATTATCACCTTTATTTATTCTGTTGATAATGTTTGGAATCATGTACATTCCTTTGGAATTTGCCGTTTTTTCAACAGTATCTATAGTTTTGTTATCATCTCTTCTCCTTATTTCTTTAAGAAAAGGAAAATTAGCATTTGATCTCTTAACAAGAGATAAGATTGTTTATTTAGGTTTAATTTCATACTCTCTGTATTTGTGGCATTGGGGTGTTCTATCTATAAGTCGCTGGACAATTGGCATTCATTGGTGGTCTGTGGGATTTCAAATTGCAATTATTTTTTTTATAGCTAATTTATCATACAAATTTATTGAAATGCCATTAAGAAAGAAAAATTGGGCCTTTAAAAGATGGAAAACAATTAGCAAAGGAATATTAATAATTATTTTTTCTTTTGTTTCTTTAATTATTTTAAAAGATCCATTAAAGAACAAATTTTATTTAGGAAAAATTAGATTTCGAGATGCTTCAGTAATTATTAAGGAGGATGAATGCATGGATATGGATTTTATTGATGATTATGATCACGATAAAGCATCAAAGCTATGTCTAAAAGCTAATAAAGATAATACACAAAATTTATTTTTTGTTGGAGATAGTCATTCTCATAGAATATGGCCTGGTGCAGAATTAATTGCAGAAAAAACTAATTCTAATTTTTTTAAATTATCTTTTACATCTACTACATTTCCAACTATAAAAAATTTCCCAAATAACAATGTAAGAGAATCTTATTTGAGCAGAAATTCTATTCAGAAATTCATTGCGTTTGAAAAAGAACTTTTGTTTAATAGTAAATCTGGAGATGTTATTTTTATTAATTTAAGAATGCCTTGGTATTTCATAGATAATTGGTACGAGAGGGAGATTTATAATTTATGGGATTCAAAGAAAGAATATTTTGAAAGTTGGCTGATTGCTTTTGAAAACTTTCTTGATAAATTGGCTGAGAAAAAAGTAAACGTAATTATCTCAACCCCTACTCCTGAGTTTCCATTTGCGACTTTGCAACAATGTCAGGGGCAAAATATTGAATGGTTTAACAAATTTAGTAAAAAAGATTGTTCCTATCCTATTGATTATTTTGAATCTAAAAATGGAAAGTATTCAAATATAATTAATAGTCTTAAAAAGATTTCTATAGAAAAAGAAAATCTTTATCTTTTTGATGCGCTCTCTATGATGTGCCCAAATAATCTATGTAAATATAATTTGAATGGAAATTTATTATATGTTGATGATGATCACTTATCAGAGTATTCTGCAAAATTTATATATGCAAATGAGATGTTAAATTTTCTTCAGAAAGTAAAATTAATAAATAGTGATTAAATTAATCTAAGAAAATAAAAATATAAATAAAAGTAATTTAAACCTTTATCTAAAAAATAAAAAAGGGGCTAAAAATAGCCCCTACTGGTGAAACTCTTCCAAAGAAACACCATATTCATTCTATATTTAATGTCCATTATCTTTGTTTTCAAATCGCAAAATTAACTTTTATAAATAATAATTAGAAAAAAAATTTTTTTGAATTATGTGAGAAAATTTTGGCCTGCTAAGAGTCGATAAAAATATCTTAGTAATCATTTTTTTAGGAATTTAAATTAAAATAGGGAACAATAGCTTCTCTAATAATGTTTGTATTTTTATATGCAAAGAAAAAAAGTGAATATAGTTTTGACCTAAATGCTTTATTGAATATGATAACTTAAAAGACTCAATCAAGAAATTAAGAAAGAACCCATATTGCTTATATGCCAATGATACTAATTAATAAACTTGAAAAAGGAAATATTATTTTTTTTATGAATATCTCACCTCATCTATTAATAGATGCTTTAATACTTGGTACAGCTTTGACTATAACACTTGTGTTGAGAGCAAAAGGTAATTCTGCTAGAAAAGATAAAGAAAGTAATTGACATTCATCGCTAAAATTGAAAAATTCTTATGGAATAGAATATTTTTTTGCATTAAGGGTTCCTTTTACCTATTTTTAAATCAAAAAATAGAATTTAATTTTTATATGCTTTCGAATAGATTTCTTAATTCAAATCTAATATACTTAAAACACTTTAAAAAAATTAGTTTAATATCCTTAAAAGGCTAAATTAGATATTTCAAAACAAATTAAATGCAGTATATATAAATCTAAGAATTATTTTTTAATAATTTAATGCCAGATATTAATGATATTAAGGATGAAATACCAAGAAATATTGAATAAAAAGGTTGCAGGTTTAAAATGCCGAAATTGCCTGTATGCCATTTGATTAACCAAAAAGCATCTACTCCTAATGGTTGGAGAAAACTATAGATTGTTCCAGTTATGAGAGTGATTAGTAAAGGTATTGCAGAAAGTGAAGCTACTTTTCTATGAATTTTTCTTTTGTTAATTTTTAATTTTTGCATTTACTCTCTTAGGAAATTGTGTAATTCTTTTTCGTTTTTACATGGAAGCCATTTATCCTGATTTTTATGTATCCCTACACAACCAAGTTCTAATGATTTTTTTTCAGCCTCTTCTTCGGTGGAGAATTTACCCCTCATATGTGCATGCGAAAAAGTATTTAAAATTAGAGATAAGAAAAATAAAAAAATAAAAAATTTAATATTTCTTAGAACAATATGCATTATTTCAAATTTAGGATTTGTGTTAAAAGGAGATTTTATCAAATATTTTTGTTTTGCCAGTTTTACTAAATGAAACTACTTTGAAGTGATTGTAATCATGGGAGTGCGAGTCATGAGAATGGATCTCCATGCCAGGAGAGCCAATTGGCATTCCAGGTACAGATATACCTCTGATACTTGGTTTTTCTCTAAAAAGTTTGTTGATTGATTCAATAGGGACATGTCCTTCAATCTTATAGTTAGCTATTTGAGAAGAATGACATGATCTCAAATTATTAGGGATTTTATATTGATTTTTTATTTTTGAGACATCTTCAATTATATTATCAACTACTTCTAATCCATTTTCTCGTAAATGATTTATCCATTTTTTGCAACAACCACATGATGCTGATCTATATGAAATTACTTTAGGAATATCTAAATATTGTTGAGTTTTAGCGTTAGTTTCTTGCGTATTAAATGAATTTACAATTAGAACTCCAGAAAAAATAAGATAATTAAGCAAATTATTTTTAAGAATAAATTTATTAATTTTCATCTTTTTTAGTTATTAACTCTAATTTAAAGTAAAACTAGCATAATTGATTTTGCAGAAGATTGTTACAATATAAATTATCTTATTTACTAAAAAGTGCTCCTAATACACTAGCTAGATTTAATTTATAAATAAACACATTTTAGTAAGTGAGACATATAGGTAAGAAATTTAGAAAGACTGCGGAAAAGGTTATTTTTGTATAAGTTTTAATTTAAAATTATGAATAGAGTATACCTATAAAAGATTTTTATTATGACAGCTCCAAAATTTATGAATGTTGTTCGATTTAAATTAAAGTCAGAATGTGTAGATAAGTATTTTGAAGCAATCAATAACACAAATTTTGAAGGAATGACACAAAGGTACATAGCTAAAACTGGAAATTATGATTACTGTTTTGTTGGAATTTGGGAAAGTGCAGAAGCCATTGCTGCCCAAAGATCAGCAATGCTCTCTCATCTTGATGAAGTTAGAGGATTTATGGAAGAGTTGTCTCCTGAACTTGGAATTACTGATCCTGTTTCGGGGGATATTGTTTCTAAAGTTGGTTTTCATGATAAGAAGTTTACCTAAACTTTTTGAACTTCTAATAATTCGTTAATTTGCAGAAAGTTACTTTTTGGTTTAATTATTTACTTCTTCAATGATAGAAAAAGAAAAAAGGTATTAGAAAAATTATTTAAAAAAACCGTTACAACAATGAGCTGCAAGATTCTTATATTAGAGAAATATAGGATGAAGATAAATTATTTGATGACGACCTCGAAATTGATTATGAAATCTAAATGCCGTCTTCATCTTCTCCAAAAGGGCTATATCTAATATCCCAAATCAATACAACTGCTATTGAGAGTAGCAGTAAACCAAAAATAATTTGAGGAGGAGGAAAAATCATTTGTATAATCTAACAACTTTAAAAAATAAATATTGGCATCAAGAATTCTTTTTCAAACTTTGCGCCTTCATTTTTGCTTATATCTTTCTTGCTTCTCTAATTGATCAAAATTCTGAACCCTCAAAAATGACTTTCATGATCTATTCTAAAGTTAATATAAAGAAATCATAATTTCGATGATGCTTTATTAGGAGTTTAGACATTAAAAAAAGGGCGTTAGCTTCGCCCTAGGCAAAAAGCAGGTAATCCCCATCACCCAACTTTATTGAAATATTAGCACTATATATGGTGTTTGTAATTGATCAAAATTACCTATTGATGGGGTTGTTTAATTCTAATTAATTTGTCATTATAGAAATCCCCATCACCTAGGCTCGAAAGAGTCTTTTTTTTGTCCAGTTTTAATTAAATAATCCATTTCTCTGCTTGCTTTATTGAAGATTTCGAATAATGATCTTTTAAAAAAATAAGTAAATATCCTAAACTAATCAAGAGAATCAAGGTCTCTTCTGTAGTGAACCGAAATTTTCCCCTCGCTTGATATATTTTGTTCTCTCATTAAATCAGCAAGAGTTGGAAAATCCTTTGAAATATCATTATCTCCTATATTTTCATCTTCAAATGATAATGATGATTTTTTAAAATTCATTGATAATTACCTCAAAATTTTTGTTGGATTCTTATTACAGAATCTGGATTGTCATGTACATAGGAATTAAATTCTCTTATAAGCATTAGGCAATCGTACGCATCTCGAGCATAGAGCCCTAATTGATGAGTTTTATTTAATGAATCTTTGTAACTCAATAAATACTTGTTACAAGATTGTATTGGTGTTGTTGGCATTTTTATTTCATTTTTATTACTAACAAGTTCTAACGAAGCTGACTCTTAAAACGAAGATAAATTTTGTACGGTTTGATGCACAGTTATATACGGATAGAGGATCAACAATTTAATTTAGAAATGGATAAAATAGATTTTTAAATTTTGAAATAATTTATATTTAATATGAATTCCTTCTAGAATTTAATACGTAGGCGATTAGATTAAATTAAAAATGTATATCTGCCAAATACCTTGACCAAATACTTAATTAATGAAAAAGTGTGATTTATGTAATGAAATTGATCCAATTCATTACAGGGTGAAATCTATAAACTACAAAAGTTGGATTTTTTGCTGTAAACAATGTTGGTATTCTGTTTCAAAAGAAAGCCAATATTGTTATGGAGGAACCAGAAAATCAAAAATTTAGATTTCATATGTAATCATGGCTAAATCACATTGGTTAATTAATTTAAGTAAAACGGAAGTGAAAAGGTTTATAAAAAATGATAAGAGTATCGATGGGGTCTTCGAATATATGTTTGTAGATACAGGAAAAATAGTTGGTGTATTTGGAAAAGAGCCGCCTTTAATGACAAATACAGTTTCCGTTGATATAGATTTAGCTAGAGAAATTTATGAAAGATTACTTTTTCAGGGTTGGAGGAAAACTGAAGAAGTTTGGATAAAAGAAGAAAATTAGACCTTTATATTAAATCTCTATTAACCAAATCTAATAAATCTAAAGCAGAAATATAAAACAAAAGTGAATTAAGGATTAAGCTTTATTATGTTTTATAGATAGCTATTTGATCGTTTTATAATTATCTCAAATTTTAGAAAAAAGGAGAGAACGATTATGGTTTAAATTAGGGAGTCTAAATAAGTATTTTTTACGTTGTCTTATTTAAAAATTCTGATTTGAATAGTAGTAGCTATAGAGATTCTTGATGAAGAAAACAATTGCTACTTTCTTTTACTGGCTATTGATGAAGACAGCGGAAAGTTACTATGGCGAATCAATGAAAACAGATGAAGTTCCTTATACTCCTTATTTTTAAATTAAGGAGATTTATTGTTTCCGAAAAATAGAATACTGATTAGTCTTTAGTGGAAGAATAATTAAGATAGTTAATTTTTTCAACTAAAACTTACCTTATTAAGCATATTGGAATCATATTATTTGGGTTCTTTCTTCAAATTTCTCAAATACCAAGAATCTGAATCTAAATATATAGATTAATCAATATTTTTTAATGGAAAACAAGGCAAAAGTAAGATCAAACAAAATTTACTGAGTCTTCGGTTCTCTAAACTAGCTTTTGGATAGCAAGCAATAAAATATAATTCTGGTTACCGTTTAGGGTGATTGGGTATTAAAGAGTAGAGGCGAAAGGATAAAAACTCGCTAACTAGTGCGCAAAAAGTACTGCTAAAATATAAAAGACCGCCCTCTTTTAAGTATCATTATCCAAATTTTATTTATAATAAGATTTAAAATTCTTTTTTGTAATTTTATAAATTAATTGGATTAATCATGTATTTAAGTAAATTATTTAATAAGTTAAAAAAGAAAATACTGAGGAATGTAATTGAAATAATAGTTAAATACATACCTGATGATTTTGATGAACTTTTAGAATTGAAGTTAGCTATGAGGCAAGGTAAGTGGGCTAATTATTCTCTTAAAGATGAAGTACAAAGATCTTTAAACTTATTAGACCACTATCCTAGTGTTTTTGTTGACATTGGGGCGCATGAAGGGAAATTTACTAGTGAGCTATTAAAGATATACCCACAAACAAATTGCCATTTATTTGAACCCTCAAAAAAAAATAATACATATTTAAATATTCTATTTTCTGACAAAGAAAATATTTTTATTCATCCATATTCATTATCTGATACAAATTCAATTGGAAAACTTTATGGAGATCAGAGTGGTTCTCAACTTGGTTCATTAACAAAAAGATATTTTGGAAAGCAAGTTAATATAGATTTTAATTTTCTAGAAGAAGTTATTGTTAAGAGATTTGATGAATATTGGCTGAAAGAGAATTTGCCCAAAAAAATTGATTTTATGAAAATAGATGTAGAGGGGTATGAATTAAATGTATTGAGAGGACTTGGAGATTTGATAGAAAATATTTCATTAATACAATTCGAATTTGGAGGAACCCATATAGATACAAGAAATTTTTTTAGGGACTTCTGGCTTTATTTTGAAGAAAAGAAATTCAAACTTTTTCGAATTACTCAAAATGGTATTAAGCCTATTGATTCTTATCATGAAAATTTAGAAATATTTTATATTTCAAACTATCTAGCTTTGAATACAAGAATTGAAAGTTAGGATGATTTTTTAAATCGAATAAAGCTGCTTAGCTCATATCAATTAATTTTTATAAATAAGGATAGATCCAGAATAAAATTATTTAAACCTTTTAATAAAGGAGTAAGTATTAATGGTCTGTTTTAAAAATATCAACAACCCTATTTTTTTATGAAGAAGTCCAAGACGATCCATCTATTGTTAATAGGTCAATTATATGAGTTGCCTTCTATTCACCGTTAGATTCCATGCAATTTTGAACTTGCCTTCTTAACTTTATAATAAGGAAAAAATTTGTGAAGATCTTTCTTGTCCCTCCAAAAAGTGGCAAAGTATCAAATTCAGAATTTCTTTTATCAGCTCCAATACTATCAAGTATCACTGATCAATCTTCGAAAGTGATTTTAGTTTAACAGAAATCAAAAAGGTTACGAATCGACAAAAAAATGGGCAAATGTCTCATTATTATAAATTTGCTGTCAAACTTAACCTATGAGTAGACTTTGGCAACTATTGGGCCAGCTTCTTCATCAGTAAATACGGGAGTGGTTTCCCAATTTAGGAATTCACCCCATTCAGCAGCATGTTGATATATCGCTTTTGGATCGTCAGCTTTTAAAACTATCCAACCCTCTAAAGAACCAGGTGCGTGATATCTACCAATCATCTCAACTCCAGGATAATCCCCACCCCCAGCAAGAAATTTTTCTGCACCTTTTTGATGGTATCCGGTCTTAAAAGACCAATGCTGAACATAAAGCATTTTTTTTATTTTCATTGACTTTTTATTGTTAGCAATAATATTAATTTCTGAAAATAAATATTGTTAATTTCCTTATTTAGTTCGAATCTAAATAAATTTGCTAATTATTTTTCTATTATCTAGCTTTTGCCAGAGTTAGAAAAATTTTTTTTCAAAGACTTACTTGAGTGTGATTAAAAATTAAATTAATTAAACTTTAATTCTTACTCCTAATGATATACCAGACATTCCACAGTCTTGAAATTCCAGAGTTCCAATAGTGAAATCATCGAAAGCCTGACCCCATAGTTCTCCATAAATATCTATATTTTCAGAAGCTTCGTAGTTAACACCCGCTTTAACCTTGAATGTAGAAATATCGTCATCATCAACAACAACAGCAACGCTACCAATTGTTCTAGCTAGATCAACCTCAATAGTTGATGATCCTACTCCTGCGCTTACATAAGGTTGCCATTTTTTATCTGCTCTCCAATCATATGCGGCCGAGATCATCCATGAACTGACATCAACTCCAATATCTGTTCCAACATTTTGGACTTCAATTAAATCAGTATTTGTTGCGGTGTAAGAAAGTTCAGTACGAATTTTACCAAAATCGTATCCAATCCCAATCTCCCCTGAGAATCCTGTATCAAATTCAAATTCTCCACCACCAAGAGATGCTGCTATATCTATATTTTCCATTTTCCCTGCGCCAATTGATCCAACAAAATAAGTCCCCTTTTCCTCAGCATTTAAATTAAATGGCATTATTGATGCTACTGAAGCAAGAGATAAAGCTGTTAAGGTTTTTTTTAGCATGTTCAAATATAAATTTTCATCATTATATTGCAAATTAAGCTAAATAACTTTTGTTAGACAGAAAAAAAATTGTCTTTTCAATCAGACTTAAATTTGTCCATTGTCCATCAACTTTTTTGTAAGCGGTAAGCGTTTCATCTATAAAAAAATATTTTCTGCCGCAAGTTTATTCTTAAGTTCTATAGGCATATAAGCAATATCTTTTTTAATTGCATTGATAGCATCTGCATATTTTTCAGGCTCAGCTAAAAGCATTTTGATCAAATTGTATTGCCTCTCTATTTCTTGCGAAGAAAATTGACCCATAAAAAAAGTGAAGATACTCATTAATTTTAAATCAAGTGTCAATAAATCTAACCACTTTAGGCATGGATAAATTTATCCAATAAAAAGAGAGTCTGGGTAACTCTCTTATAAAAATTGGTTTTTAAGATTAATGGCAAGAGGATTCTATCCTGCTAAATTAGTGCTCTTAAGACAACATGAAATGTAAAATAATAAATAAGTTTTTTTACTTATTAAGAAAGTAATTATGTATTTCACAATGACTAGGAAATGTTTTTTGGTGGCATTATTAATTTTTCCGCAATATTTAACTTCAGCTCATTCGTCTGTTTTTAATGAATCTAAATTAAATAAACTTTCAAATGAATTATTAATTTCTGGTTGGAAACCGTTTTCAGATAAAAATACTAAAGATAAAAAAGCTAGTGATAAGACAATAAAGGTTTTAGATAAGTTTAAAAATATATCCTATTTGAAACCCTACTTTAAAAAAGCTAGAGGTTATGCTGTTTTCCCAAATGTAGGAAAAGGAGGAATTGGTATTGGAGGTGCTAGAGGTAGTGGTGAGGTATTTGAAAAGGGGAATGTTATTGGAAAAACTACATTAACTCAAGTATCAATCGGGTTTCAATTAGGTGGTCAAGCATTTAGCCAAATTATCTTTTTTAAAGATAAGAAATCCCTTGAAAGATTTACGGAAGGTAATTTTGAATTTGGGGCATCAGCTAGCGCAGCATTAATTTCAGAGGGAGCTAATGCATCTGCGGATTACAGTGACGGAGTTGCAGTTTTTACATACTCAAAAGGAGGCCTTATGTATGAAGCAAGTATAGGAGGACAGAAGTTTAGCTATGCAGAATACTAAAATTAAATAAATGTTTTAATTAAGTTATTAAAACAAGCCTAATGAAAACCTACTTAAGGGGAATTTTGAGGGAACATTTTTTGAGAGGTTAATAATATAGCTGAGACATACTGTCATAACTCTTTGGGGCAACAGAATACGAACCTGCGAGCTAGTTCTCCTAGAACACTCCCAACTTAATTACTCACGTAAAGAGCTTTAAAACATACCATTTGTGGTATTAAATATTTGTTATGGAAATCATGATGAGAATTGGACATCAGATTGACATCCTAAATTTTAATACTAAAGGGTTAAACATCACAGTCCTAAATCTCTTTTTTTATCCAAACTTCCTCAGTTCTTCTCCAACCCTGAGTAATTAATTTTTTCCATTCTTCTTTAGCTTCCTCTTTCTTTAATTCTTTTCTATTAGACATAACAGGAGGTTCTTTACCCCAGGTAGAAGTAACCTTACCAGAATCGATAAACATGTATTTAAAAAATTGGTCTTTATTATTAGTATTTTCAATAAACCTTTTAACCCTCGATCTATTTGAATTAACTAACCAGTAAGACTTAGCCATTACTTTTTAAGGATAAAAGTCTACTTTCCAACGCATTGCGCAATAACTTAAAGGGTTATATCCATTGCAATTCCAGAATTTAAATATTTTTACAGCAAAATTGTGGAAACTAGCATCATTGAAAAATGCCCAACCAAAATAAATAGCAAATGCAGTTACAACGAACGCAGCATATTGAAGCCAATGAGTTCCAGACTTATCGATACCATTTTTGTCAAAATTAGAATTATTCATTTAAAGGATTGGATATGCTATCCATCCAAATAGAGTGTAGTTAATAATGACTGCCATGAAGCCTATCATTGCTAGCCTACCATTTGTTCTTTCCGCAATATACCAATAGCTATTTGGCCATTCAAAAGATTCCCCCATATTAGATTTTTGCTCCTCCAAAACTAAATTCTCTACAGGAGTCTTGTCCTGATCAAGATAATAATTACTATCTGGGAAATAGCTTTCGCTTCGAATATTGTCTTCTTTTTTTTCAATCATTTTTTTTGAAGTAAATTTTATATATCCTAAAAACTAAAAAGGCTAAATAGGTTTGAAAAACTGAAATTAAAAAAAAAATCATAGATTGGCATCAAATTGACATCAAAAAATTAGTTTCAATTTACCCAAATAGAAAGGACAGTATAGGAAAGCTTTTATGAATTGGATTATTAGATTCAGGCAGACAGAATTTGAACCTGCGACCTAGTGCTCCCAAAGCGCCCGCTTAGCAAATGCCAAAGCCCCCGCGAGAAACATGTAAGGCTTAAGCTTATTATTTGGCATAAAAAGAAAATTTTTGAGTCTTAAAAATACAAACACGTAGAAAGGTTTTGCATAAATAAGCAAAATCTCGCTCACAAGCAACTTAGTGCTCTATGAGCATAGATCGTAGAATTTATAAATTTATTAATTGACAGTCGATTTACAATTAGAGTAATAAAAACCCTTTTTTTATGACAGATAAAGAAACAATTGAATCTATGTTGTATGAGTTGGCAACACCGCAGAAAATGGGCTCATTTTTTGTAAATAATGCCACTTCAGATTTTTTATTTATTAGACCAAGTGGGAATCCAATAAGTGCAAAGGGATTCGAGGAAATGATGAATTCTGGCGATGTTGTTCAGGAAAAAGCAGAAATTACAAAAATTCATAAGTTTGAATTTCTTTCTGCTGATGTAGCAATGTGTGTTTTTACTCTTGGGGCAAAATTCTCTTACAAAGGAACTCCTAATGATGATTTACCAACCGTCACTTCTATTTTCAAAAAGATTAATGGGATTTGGAAAATTCATTGGATGCAAAGATCAACAGGAGATTCAGATTTGTCTCTATGGGATTAGCAAGTAATAAATATTTAGAATATGTATGGCATTGCAATTACTTATGAGGTGGCTAGTTTGTTATTACTAAGTGGGTTTGCGTATTTAAAATTCAAAATGACCGCTAAAAAATGATTGGAAGTTTACCTAAATTAATTGCTCTTCTTATGGTCTTGCTACTTGTGGGTAGTACTTTTGTTGGTGGGATCATTTACTTTATAAGATAATTTTTTTATTACACTGTTTATAAGCTAATAGTAATTATATTCTTGGGATACTTGATCTATTTCAACATCAAAATTTTCAACGATAAAATCCTCAAACGATAAAGGAAAAATTATCTATGAAATAGTAAAAATAATTAGGGATTACAGAACAATGATGAACTTAGTGATAAATGCAAAAGATAGATTTCATCTTGTAATGACTTGCTTATCGGAAGATAACTTTATAACTTAGTTAATTATTTTTTTTAATTTTTTCAAGATTCCATTTATCAAATATTAATTTCATTTCTTTTTCGTAGTTTCTTACTTTCTTTGCAAATGGTAGTTGTTGAATGATTATCCCAAAGGGATATTTAAAAAAAGAAGAAACATAAACAATATAAAACTCTGCAAAAGATGGTTTTATTGGCAAAGTTAAATTTTTTAAATATGCCCAATCAATGCATAGTTTTAGTTGCATATCACTAGCAGCAATATTTTTTTTACATCTCCAATACGAGAACAGATAGACGCAAATGAAGAAAGGTATAAAGAGAATTCGCAACATTAAATATCAAGGATTATTTTTCTTCTAATTAATTTTATAAGTGATAGTTTAGTTATTTTAAAATTTTTGCTATGAGTTTAGCCCAAACCGCGTCCATCATACACTACCTTTGCTGTAAGACATAGATTGATTCAATATAGTTGCGAGTCGATTTAATAACCCTCTCAGCAGTTTTATTTCTGGAGGGGTTTCTTGTTTAATACCCAATATCGTTTTTTGGATCTGTTATAAAAATAATCAATTTAAGGACTAGGTTTGCAGGTAAATTTAAAGGCTTCAATAGTAGTAAAGCCAAACCCTGAGTTACATTAAAGCCTTTCTCTCTCAATTAAAAAGGAAGTTGATGGGTGGGCGGTGCATGAAACTTTCTTTTCTTTCTTTTTGATCTCTTATAAACAACAAATACTCCTAAAGCAAATAAAGGCATCAATAGACCTTCTACAAAAATTGGTAAGTTAATCATTATATTCTTTATCGCAATCTAATAGCTCTCTAATGCAGGAGTATACAAGCTCTTGATCGTATCCGTTTTTTCTAATTTCTTTGATGATTTCGTCTGGAATTTCCATAATCGTCAACCCTCACATGACATTTTTAGATGAAAATAAGCCTAAATAAGCCAGTTATAGATGTAATTTAGAGAAAATTAGAACCTATATATACTCATACTTGCGAAGAAATAAGAAAAAAGCAAGAAAATCGCCTTTAAGCATAATTGGAGGCTGTAGCTTATTGCACTCGAACCTATACTTACAAAAGATTGACAGTCGATATAATACGTAGGGACAAACCCTCTTTTTTTATGGGAAAATTTTCTTCACAAGAAATAGAAAGTCAATACAATTTGA
>MDTE01071108.1_pt1 | contig 22860 bp, 23 predicted proteins | sample 811231 | NCBI WGS metagenome assembly MDTE01 (sample SAMN05326651, study PRJNA326480) | marine metagenome | isolation source: seawater | place: Indian Ocean: Red Sea | collected 2010 | reverse complement strand
TTTTGGAAAAATTTTTATAATTTAATTGAACAAACTAAAGAAATTAGAATTACTGAAGTAATAGATAAATTAGATCATCAATTAGAAGGTCATTTCTTTCAACCAAACGAAAAAAATGCAAATCCAAGAAAATGTCCTACGTGTACTGATGGGAGATTAGGATTAAAACTTGCTAAAACTGGGCCATTTATAGGTTGCTCAAATTATCCAGATTGTAAATACGCAACTCAATTAACATCTAATGTTAATGGAGATAATCAAAATGGCACCGGTATCTCATTACCAAAAGAAATTGGTATTGATCCAAAAACAAATAAGCCAATTACTATAAAACAAGGCCCATATGGAATTTATATAGAAACAGAAGATAAAGAAGGAGAAAAACCTCGTAGAGCTTCTGTACCAAAAAATATGCCATTGGAACAATTAAGTTTAGATAAAGCATCTCAATTATTATCACTTCCAAGAGAAGTAGGTAAATATCCAAAAACTAATGAAATAATTATTGCAAATAATGGGAGATTTGGACCTTATTTAAAAATAGGAGACTATTTTGTTTCATTAAAAGAAGACGATGTTTATACAGTTGGTGAGAATAGAGCTATTGATTTAATCGAAGAACATTTTAAAAAAATAGAAAAACAAACAATAGGCACGCATGATAATAAGGAACTTAGCGTAAGTAAGCGTGGAAGAATTGGTTATTTTCTAAAGAATGGTACTACAAGCATTAGAGTACCTAATGAAATAGATGCAAAAACAATAAGTTTAGAAAAAGCAATTGAATTAATCGAAATTAAAAAAGAAAGAGATAAAGTAAAGAAAAAAAAGACAAAAAAGAAAAAATAATTAATCTTTCTTTTTTAAATCTAAAATTTTTAAAGACAATTCCTTTAATCTTTCTTCATCAATTTCAGCAGGAGCATTCATCATTAAATCTTCAGCTTTTTGATTAAATGGAAAAGGAATTATTTCTCTAATATTCGGTTCGCCTGCAATTAACATAACAATTCTATCAATACCAGGAGCGCAGCCTCCATGGGGTGGTGCACCATAATTAAATGCTTTTAAAAGACCTCCAAACTCTTTCTCCAATTCTTTCTTTGAATATCCTGCAATTTCAAAAGCTTTTAGCATTATTTCTGGTTTATGATTTCTAATTGCACCGCTAGATAATTCAATACCATTGCAAACAATATCATATTGATAAGCTTTAATGTTTAAAGGTTCTTCATTTTCTAAAGCTTTTAATCCACCTTGTGGCATAGAAAATGGATTGTGACTAAATTCTATTTTATTTGTTTCAGGATTTAATTGGTACATAGGATAATCAACTATCCAACAAAATTTAAATTCATTTTCTTTAATCAATTTTAATTCATTCGCTATTTTTGTTCTAGCTAAAGCTGCAAACTCTCTTACTTCATCAAATTTACCACAAATAAAAAATATTGAACTATTTCCATCAACTCCTTCAATCTTTGAAAACTTTTCTATTCTTTCTTTATCAAGATTATTTGCTATTGGACCTTTCCCTTCATTATTTATAAATTGTATATATCCCATACCACCTTGCCCTTCTTCTTTTGCCCAGTTATTAAGTTTATCAAAAAAAGTTCTTGGTTGATCATTTGTATTTGGAGCTGGTATTGCGATAACAACAGAACCTTTGTTAATATTTTCAGCAAATAATTTAAATGAGGAATCTTTAAAAATATCAGTTACATTAAATAAAATTAATGGATTTCTTAAATCAGGTTTATCATTTCCATATTTTTTAATACATTCATCAAATGGTATTTTCAAAAAAGGTGGTTTTGAAATAGAAAAATTCTCAGTCAGTTTTGTAAAAATATTAAACAAAACAGGTTCTAATGCGTTAAAAACATCTTCTTGTGTTACAAAAGACATTTCATAATCCAATTGATAAAACTCTCCTGGCGATCTATCTGCCCTACTATCTTCATCTCGAAAACATGGTGCGATTTGAAAATATTTATCAAAACCAGCAATCATTAACAATTGTTTAAATTGTTGAGGAGCTTGCGGTAAAGCATAAAATTTACCAGGATGTATTCTGCTTGGTACTAAATAATCTCTAGCGCCCTCAGGAGAACTAGCTGTTAGAATAGGAGTTTGTATTTCTATAAAATTTTGCTTTATCATTCCTTCTCTAATTAAAGAAATAATTTTATTACGTAATAAAATATTTTTTTGCATTTTAGATCTTCTTAAATCTAAATATCTATGTTTTAAACGAGTATCTTCTCCATAATCTTTATCCGAATTGACTTCCAGAGGTAAAGGTTTAGCATTTGACTCGTTTATATATTCTTTGACAGATACTTCAATTTCACCAGTAGGAATTTTCTTATTTAATGTTTCGCTTGATCTTGGAACAACTTTCCCAACTACAGTTATAACACTTTCAGAAGATGTTTTTTCAGCTAAGGAAAAAAAATTATTATTTTTATCTATTACAATCTGTGTTATGCCATAATGATCTCTTAAATCTATAAATAGTAAATTGCCATGATCGCGTTTTCTATGAACCCAGCCAGATAATTTAACTATTTTATTTTTATCTTTTAATTTTAGTTCATTACAGTTATGAGTTCTATATTGATGCATATTATTTATACTAAATTAATTCTTTAACAAAAGATAAATTTATCTTCTTTTTTGTTATTAAAGATTTTTTATCTAATTTATTCACTATCATTCGCAAATTTGAAAAAGATCTTTCAGACCTATACACAATAAATTTAATTATTTTTTTGTCTATTAAAATTTGTTTATCTGAGAATAATTTTATTAGTACTAAAGACAAAAGCTCATCATCAGGTTTTTTAATTTTGATTGACATTGATGACATTATTCTAGACTTTAAATCTGGTAAAATAATATTTAAAGATCTAGGTGATACTAATGAAGTTATCAATAAATAAGATTTGTTTTCATCTATTAAATTATAAAAATGTAATAACTTCTTTTCTATTTTTTCCTTCTTTTTTTTATCTTTTTCTTCAAAAAATTTTGTAATGTTCTCGACGATAAAAGTATTATTTTTTAAAAAGCAGTTATTTAATTTTAATTCTTGAAATTTTTTTAAACTTAAATTTAATGCACTGGTTTTTTTTTTCCATATATTTGATAAATGTGTTTTACCTAATCCTGTATCACCATATAAAACTAATTTTCTACTTATCCATTTTGGCCATCTATTTATCAAATTAAAAGCTTCTTTGTTAGAAGCAGATATTAAAAAATCGTTTTTTTCATATATTTTATTTTTTTTTTTTAAATTTAAAAGAAGTTGAATGTTTTTTAAATTTTTTATCATTATTTTTGAATTATCTTTTAATGTTCAAATTTTTTTCTTCAATATTAAAATCTAGATCTGATTGACTAAAAGCTAATTTTAACTGATTTAAATTTCCAGAAAATGATACAATAATGTTAGCTTCGTTTTTAGAAAAATTTGTTACATTATATTTATCAATAATTGGCATATTATTAATACTTTTTTTAATATTAATCCAATCATTTAAACTTTTAAATAAAACAGTTATTCTTGTTAATTTTTTTTGAGAACTTAAAACATTCGCTGTTTTCCATTGTTTATCAACAAATTCTTCAACTTTTAATCTTGCCTCTTTTAAAATATCATCCGAAAATTCATTTGAATATACTTCTATTGTATCTTTAAAAGTATTTTTTTCTCCGCCATCAAATCTATAAATTGAAAGATCTAAATTTAATAATATTTTTGATTTATCCCTATTATATTTCTTTTTTAAAATAGCAATTAAAACTCCAGTAGTATCATGAGATTTAGCTAATAATTCAAGATTTTCTAAATTCTTTTTTACTGCTTTATCTTGATTAAATAAAATAAAATCAGTAAATTTTCCTTCAGATGACTTTATAGGTATTAAGCCTTCATAATTAGCATTTTTAATCCAAATATTTCGCCAAATATTCTTTTTCTCCCATAAATATGTAACACCGGCAAATTTATAAATAGGTAAAATTAATAAAGGCTTACTTTTGATACTAGTAAATTTAATATCATTTCTATTAAAAAAATTTAGTATCTTACTTTCATTAAAAATTATTGTTAAATTTCCAATATATCTTTCAGGTGGTGTTTTTTCACTTTGAATTTCAATTGCTTCAACAAATTCTTGTATTTTTTCAACTTTAATATCTTTAATTTTTTCATATTCACTATCTAAAAGCATTTTTTTCATTAAATTATTAAAACCGTTTTCTTGCGCTGTTAATAATGCTATTTCTTTTGCTTTAGATGTTGAAGATGAACTTATATCTACAAAAACATTATTTACAGTAAAAATTCCAATTTTTTTCTCCGTATCACTTAACAAATATTTTGGAAAAATGAAACTTATAAAAAAAAAGGCAATGAAAATTTTAATAAAATTATATTTCATAGTATTATGATATCTTTTTACTATATTTTTAAATAAATAATAAATCAATGATATCAAAAGTAAATAAATACAAGAAAGCCGGTGTGGATATAAATTCTGGAAATCAATTCGTTAAATTAATTAAAAAAAAAGTTTTTAAAACTCATATAAAAGGTTCATTAAAAGATTTAAGTTCTTTTGGTGGTTTTTTTAACATATCTTCTCTAAATTATAAAGAACCTCTTTTAATAAGTGCTACTGATGGAGTAGGAACAAAAATTAAAATAGCTCAAAATTTAAAAAAATATAATACTTTAGGAATTGATTTAGTTGCTATGTCTGTAAATGATATTCTTGTTCATGGTGGCAAACCGATATTTTTTTTAGATTATATAGCTGTTGAAAAATTAAATAAAAAAATAGGATTAGAAATCATAGATGGGATTTGTAAAGGTTGTAAAATTGCTGAATGTTCATTATTAGGCGGTGAAACTGCTGAAATGCCTGGTATTTATCAAAAAAATGATTTTGACTTGGCAGGTTTCGCAGTTGGTATAGTTGAGAAAAAAAAACTAATTACAGGTAAAAATATTAAAGAAGGTGATTGTGTTTTTGGACTTAAATCATCTGGTTTTCACTCTAATGGTTATTCAATGATTAGATATATTTTAAAGAAAAAAAAAATAAGTTATAAAAAAAAAATAATAAGCAAAAATAGTATTGGAGATTTTTTAATAAAACCTACAAAAATTTATTCAAAAATAATATCAAAGCTTCTTGTGACTAATGGAATAAATGGGATGTGTCACATTACTGGAGGAGGAATTATTGAAAATATTCCAAGAATTATACCAAATGGTCTAGGAATTGATTTTAATAATCATAATTGGAAATTACCAAATATATTTAACTGGTTTAGAAAACAAGGTAATTTATCTTTTGAAGAAATGCTTAAAGTTTTTAATTGTGGCATAGGAATGATTATAATATGTAAAAAAAATAAAGCTAAAAATATCATTTCAATATTAAATAAAGAAAAAGAATCTTTTTTTTATTTGGGAAAAATTATTAAAAGTAAAAAAAGAATTGATTGTGGATTATTAAAAGAAAAATGGGAAATATAAAAATTATTGTTCTTATTTCTGGAAGAGGTAGTAATCTTAAAGCTATAGCTGAAGAATGTAAAAAAAAAAGAACACCTGCTGAAATAATTGCTATTATTTCTAATAATGAATTTGCTTCTGGATTAAAAATTAATGGAAAATTTAAAAAAATAGTTATTAAAGGAAAGAAAAAAACTTTTGAAAAAGAATTACAAACAAATTTAATTAAATTAAAACCTGATTTAATTTGTCTTGCAGGATTTATGAAGATTCTTTCTCCATTCATAATAAAAAAGTGGAAAAATAAAATTATTAATGTACATCCTTCATTATTACCTTCTTTTAAAGGTTTAGATACTCATAAAAGAGCTTTAGAAACAGGAGTAAAAATATCTGGATGCACAATTCATTTTGTTAATGAAAGTTTAGATGAAGGGCCAATTATTGCTCAAGGAGCTATAACTATAAAAAAGAATATGTCTTCGGTAGATTTACAAAAAGAAATATTAAAACTTGAACATATAATTTATCCAAAAGTTATACATTTATTTTCAAAGAAAAAAATTTTAGTAAAACAAAACAAAGTATTTATAAATGACAAAAATAAAGAAATAAATAAATTTATTAAAAATGTATAAATAATTTGATTAAAAAAAATTTTTTTTGTAAATTTAATATATGGATAAGAATTTAAAAAGAGCATATAACAACTGGATAGTTTTTCTTAAAGGTACTGTTTTATTAGTTGCAGGTGTAGTTGTGATATTAGCCTTTATGGCTTTATTTCTTCTTTAGACTTAATCTTTAAAAAAAAAGCTTATTTCTTTTTTTGCATTATCTGCGCTATCCGAGCCATGAACAGCGTTTTCTTGTATTGAACTTGCATATAATTTTCTAATAGTTCCTTCATTAGCTTCTTGAGGATTAGTAGCTCCCATAATTTTTCTATAATTATCGACAGCATTTTCACCTTCTAATATTTGAACAATTATAGGTCCAGAAATCATAAATTGACATAATTCTTCATAAAAAGGTTTATCTGAATGAATAGAATAAAAATCCTTAGCTTCAGTTTCAGTTAAAGTTATTTTTTTTGAATTTATAATATTTAAACCTGAATTCTTAATTATTTTATTAATTTCATCTGCTACACCGGCTTTAATAGCATCTGGTTTAATTATTGATAATGTTTGTTGATTAGACATTATTTTTTCTCAAAATTATTAAGGATAAAATCATTTATTAATCTTACTCCAAATGCAGTTCCACCCTTCTTTGACAAAGGTAAATCTTTATTAATCCAAGTAACGCCTGCTATATCTAAATGCGCCCACTCAACATCTTTTTTTACAAATCTTTGCAAAAACTGTGCTGCTGTAATACTGCCAGCGCCTCCTGTCCCTGTAATATTCTTAACATCTGCAATATCACAATTTAATAATTCGTCATATTCTTTATTTAAAGGAAATCTCCATATTTTTTCATCTGTTTTATTTGCTGAAGTAATTAAATCTTTTGATAATTTATCAGAATTTGAAAATAAACCAGCATATAGATTGCCTAAAGCTACAATTATAGCGCCTGTCAAAGTTGCAAAATTTATCATTTTTTTTACTTTAAATTTTTCTTGGCAATACCATAAAGCATCTGCTAAAACTAACCTTCCTTCTGCATCTGTATTAAGTACTTCTATTGATTTACCAGACATAGATTTTACAATATCACTTGGTCTTTGAGCATTTGAACTTACCATATTTTCTACTGCTCCTATAACAGCAACAACATTAGATTTTGCTTTTCTTAAAGCAAGAGTCTTCATTACGCCAAGAACTAGAGCTGATCCTCCCATATCCATTTTCATTTCTTCCATTCCAGCTGATGGTTTTAATGAATAACCGCCTGTATCAAATGTCACACCTTTTCCTACCAAACCTAAAGATGGTTTTTTTGAACCTGGGTCTCCTTTCCATTCTAAAGTAATAAGTCTCGATGGGTTTGCGCTCCCCATACCAACACCTAAAAGAGCATTCATGCCAAGTTTTTTCATTTTCTTTTCATCTAAAATATTTACTTTTAAACCAAGTTTTGTTAGTTCTTTTGCTCTAGAAGCTAAATGAACTGGATTTAATACATTAGGAGGTTCGTGTAAAAGATCCCTAGAAAAGAAAACGCCCTCAGTTACAGCGTTGTATGATAAAAACATCTTTTTAAATCTAGATGAATTTAAAGTAAAAAAACTAACCTCTTCTATTTTTGTAGTTTTCTCTTTTTTAATGTTTTTGTATTTAATAAAAGAATACGATTTCAATTTAATTCCTAAAGCTAAATTTAAAATAATACTTTCTTTGCTTACACTTACTTTCTTTAAATTTTCAACAGAAAAAGTTATTTTTTTATATTTCAAATTTTCAAAGAAAGAAAATATGAGACCTCCAAAATATTGAAAATTAAACTCATTAATCTCTGAATTTTCCCCTACTCCTATGAATAAATAATTACAATTTATTTTTTTTTCTAAAATCTCTATGTGAGATATTTGATTTAATAAACCGTTAAAATTTCTTTTTGACAAAAGATTTAAAATATTATTTTGTATTTCTTTATTAGAAGAAATACTATAATCAGTAATATTTTTTTTGTCTTTATTAACAAAAAATATTTTAAAGTTTGGTGAAACTTTTTTATTGATAAAATTTACAATCATAGAACACAAATTAATATAGTTATTATGTCGATAATTTCCAAATATATTTTTAAACAAATTGGATATTTTTTTATATCATTAACATCTTTTTTTATAATTGTAATGTGGCTTATTATTGCTCTAAAATTTATAGAATACGTTACAACTAACGGATTAGATGTAAAAAATTTTTTTAAACTAACATCATTATTAATACCAACTCTTATACCTTCTTTAACTCCAATAACATTAAGTTTGGCTTGTATAATTGTTTATCATAAATTATCAAATGATAATGAACTAATAATTATAAAATCATCTGGTTTTAGTAAAATTCAAATACTTAAACCTGCCTTATTACTTTCAATAATTGTTGCTTTAATAAATTCAATATTAAATCTTTATTTAAGCCCTTTAAGTAAAAATACTTTTAAAGAAAATCAAAAAGAATTAAGAGAGGATATTGCTAGAGTTGCTTTTAAAGAAGGAAGATTCTCAGATTTATTTCAAGATATAACTATATATATTGAAAAAGTAGAAGATAAAAATAATTTTAAACATATATTTGTTTATGATAATAGAAGTAAAAAAGATCCAGCTACTTATATAGCAAAAGAAGCAGAATTAATTCAAAACGATCTCCAAAATAAAGTTATTTTAAGAGATGGAAATAGACAAATAATTGATAAAAAAAATTCTCAATTAAGCATAATCAAATTTGAAGAGTATGAAGTTAATTTAGATAATTTGATAAAAAATAATAATGAAGAAAGAATTAAAGAGCCTGAAGAAATGTTTGTTAATGAATTATGGGATAAAAAACATAAAAAAAGTGGGAGATACGATCAAAATCAAATAAATAGTATGATTATTGAAGGGCACAAAAGAATTGTTGATCCTATATATTGTATTATTTTTACATTGATAAGTTTAACTTTCTTATTAAAAGATAATTTAATATTACAATCTACTCTTAAAAAGACATCTGTTATTATATTATTTATATTTTTAATTGAAGTTATTTATCTTTCAATTCCAAATCTAATTGTAAAAGAATTTTTCTTATTGCCAGGTATATATATTTTTCCAATTTTTTTACTCTTTTTATTATTAATTGCTAATAAAGAGAAAAAATATATTAAAAAATGAAAATATCCAATTTAAATATTTTTAATAAAAAATTAGAAAAATATCTTTTAAAAAAATTTATAAGAAATTTTATTTTATTCTTTTTTATTGTTTTATTTGTAGTTTTCTTAATTGAATTTGTAGAACTTTTAAGAAGAACATCAGAAAATCCTGAAATTTCATCAATATTTTATATTTTATATCTAGCAATATTAAAAATAACTGAAAGTGTTAGTTTTATAATACCAATTAGCTTCATTGTAACTACTATGATTACATGTAGTATTTTTAATAAACATAGGGAAATGATAATAATTCAAAATTCTGGATTAAATTCATTTAAAATACTTTACCCTTTTATTGTTTTCTCAATTATTTTTAGTATTTTGTATATAACATTTCTTAATCCTTTTTTCTCCTACACAACCAATTTATATCAAAAAGTAGAGCAGGAAATGTTTAGAGGAAAACTAAGTAAAGCTTCAATTAGTAAATCTGGAATATGGTTAAGGCAAGGTTCGGATAATAATAAAATTGTAATAAGATCATCAAATTTTATTCCTAATGAAAGTTTATTTAAAGATGCAACTTTTTATATTTTTACAAAAAAAAATAATTTTATAGAAAGAATTGATGCTAAAAATGTAAAGCTTGATCAAAATCTTTGGATTATGAAAGACGTTATTATTAACAGAGCAAATAAAAAAGTTGTAAAAATTGATGAATATACTCTAAAAACAAATTTATCTATAGATAAAATTGAAAATAGTTTTTTAGAACCTGAAAGTTTATCTATAAGAAAAATACCAGAATTTATAAAATTATTACAAGAATCTGGCTTTTCAGCAACTAAACATAAAATGTATTTATTTAAAAGTATATTCTTACCTTTATATCTTATTGGATTAATATTAGTAGCCGGTTCATTTACAATAAAATATACAAAAACTAATGTAAAAACTGTCTTTATGATTTTATCAGGCTCTGTCTTTTGTTTTTTAATTCATGTAATTTCTGAATATATATATTCACTTGGTATTGCTAATAAATTACCTACCGTACTTGCATCTGCATCACCATCTATTATAACTATTATGATGGGAATTTTTTTTATATTACATTTTGAGAAAACAAATTAAATATATAAAAGATATAGTTGTATTAACTATATTTTTGCTTTTTTTGATAAGTAAAAATCTTTTTTCAAATGAAGATTTACCATTCATATTAAATGCGAATAAAATTGAGAACAATGATAAAACATTAATAATTGCTAAAGGTGATGTAGAAATAATACAAGGAAAAGAGGTTCTTAGAGCAGATTATCTAGAATTTGATAAAGAAAAAAATAAAGCTTATGCAAAAGGTAATGTAAGTATTTTAGATAAAGATGGTGTAGTTTATTTTGCAGATTATGCAGAGATTGATAAGGGTTTTAAAAATGGTTTTACAAAGAATATTTCTATACTTTTTCCAGATAATTCTAAAATTGCAGCAAGTAATGGTAAAAGATTTAAAGGACAAATATCTAGATTAAAAAAAGCTTTATATTCAGCATGTAATTGTGATGACCCAGATAAAAAACCTACCTGGCAAATAAAAGCAACTGAAGTTGTTCACGACTCAAAAAGAAAGAAAATAACATATAAAAATGCTTTTCTTGAATTCTTAGGATTCCCAGTAGCTTATACTCCGTTTTATTCTCATCCTGACCCAAGTGTTAAAAGACAAAGTGGTTTTTTATTTCCTAGATATACATCAAATTCAGAATTAGGTACGATAATTGGAACACCGTATTATTTTTCATTATCGCCTCACAAAGACTTAACAGTTGAACCGATGTATATTGGAAATCAAAGACCTTTAATTTATAGTCAATACAGACAAAAATTTCAAAATGGGGAAATCAATGTAGATACAAGTTTTACCAATGCTGAAAGAAGAACTAGAGTCAAAACATATTCAAATAAATTTAGAGGTCATTTATTTGTTAATGGAAAATTTGATCACAATGAATTCTGGAGATATGGCTTTAATATAAAACGTTCAACTGATGACACATATTTATCTCGATATTTATTTGAAGGAGCAACTGATAGGCTTCATTCTGATTTTTATATAGAAGGATTTGATGATAAAAATTATTTTATTGCAACCGGTGTTGCGACTCAAGTTCAATCAAGTGCATATCAAAGTAATAAAACGCCTCTTGTTTTACCATCGATTGATTACAATTTTCAAAGTGAAAAAACAAAATTTGGTTTTATTGACTTTAATGCAAATCTTTTATCTTTAACAAGAAGACAAGGTGCAGATACAAGAAAAATATCTCTACAACCAATATTAACTTATCCATTGATTGATAATTTTGGGAATAGATATAAATTTCAAGCAAAAACAACAATATCTAGTTATATGCTTAGTCATGTTCAAAGAACTGGTAAAGCTGACTATAAAGGATTTAAATCAAGAATACACCCTGAATTATTGTTTGGTTGGGATTTGCCATTACAAAAAAAACAAAATGGCAAAAATTTTATAATTAAACCTCAAGCTGCTTTAATATTAGCTCCAAATAGAGGAAGTGATAATGAAATTCCTAATGAAGATAGTGATAGTTTTGAATTTGGTGAAACACATTTATTTAATTCAAGTCTATATCCTGGAAATGATAAAATAGAAAAATCTAACCAAAGAATTGATTATGGATTAAATTTTAAAATTCAATCTGAAGAAAATAATTTAAGTTCAGATTTTTTTATTGGCCAAAGCTACAGATTTAGAAAAAATAATAATTTTAGCAAAACTTCAGGTCTAAATGATAATTTATCTGATCTAATTGGAAGAATTGGATTTGGTTTTGGAAAAAATATTAATTTATCTTATAGATTCTTACTAAATAAAGACTCTTTTTTTTCTACAAGAAGAGATCAGTTTAGAATCTCTACAAAAATATATAATACTGACATGAATATAAATTATATCTTTTTAGAACCAACATCAGGTATTTCAGATGAAAGAGAAGAATTGAATTTATCTTTAACTCATTATTTTAATGATAATTATTCGCTTCGTTATTCAATAAAAGACGATATGACAAATTCAGGTGGATTATTAGGACAAAGTTTATCACTAAGATTTGACAATGAATGTTTTACTACTGATATTGGTCTAAATAGATCTTATTATTTAGATAGAGAAATAAAACCAAATGACACTTTTATGATTACTTTCACATTTAAAACACTTGGAACTTTTTCTACTGGTAGAAATATCTCAAATTAAAAAAAAAGGCTAATTCTAATGAAAATTATTAAAAAAATATTTAAAAATTTTTTTTTAATAAGTTTTATTTTTTTATATTTTGTTAAAAATACATTTTCAAATAATTATGAAAATAATTTGTCAATTCTCAAAAGACTTCCAACTAGTATTTTTGCAACTGTTAATGGTGAAGCAATTTCTATATTTGATTTAATACAAAGATCTAATTTATTTAGTGTATCGGCAAAAATTCCTATTGATGAAAATTTTGAAACAAAAATATTGCCAGAATTAATATCTAGTTATATAGATGAAATAATTCAAACCCAAGAAATACAAAAAGAAAATATTACTGTACCTGAAGGTCAGGTTAATCAAATGATTGAGGCTATTGAAAAAGAAAATGGGTTCGAAAAAGGAAGATTAAAAGATTTTTTAAAAGAAAATAAAACTGATATAAAAATATTGGAAAAACAATTAAACTCAAACATAGGATGGAAACAACTTATTGCAAATAAATTTAGAAAACAGGTTGTGATTCAAGATTCAGAAATAGATTTATTACATAAAAATTTAAAATCTAATGTTGGTAAAGAAGAGTTTTTTATTGAACAAATATTTTTATCATTTGAAAACAAAAAAAAGCCGGAGGTTTTAAACAAAATTAATAATATATATAAACAAATTCAAAATGGTGGTGATTTCACATCGATATCTAAACAATTTTCTGAAAGTTATGGTGGAAAAATCGGATTAATTGGTTGGGCTCCTGAAACTCAATTAGACTCAAAAATTTTGAATGATATTAAATTGCTAGATATTAATAAGGTATCTAAGCCTCTTCTAGGTGAAGAAGGGTATTTTATTGTAAAAATAAAAAATAAAAGAATAATTGGGGAAGAAATTATTAGTAAAGTGTCATTATTTAGGCTTCAACTTTTAGATCAAAAAAAAGAAGTTAATTCTTTATTAAAAAATATTAAGGATTGTAATGAATTAGATGAATTTACAACTAAATATGGAACAGCTGATTCAGGATCTCTAGGAACATTGAATTATAATGAATTGCCTAGCAATCTAAGAACAGAAATAAAAAAATTAAAAAAAAATGAATTAAGCCAGCCTATAAAATTTGGAAATGAAGAATATCAAATAATGATTTGTGAAATAGATAAAGTTAAACCAATAGTGCCTAGTAAATTTAAAATACAGGAAATATTAGTTAATAAAAAACTTGATACGATAGCAAGACAATTCATGTCAGAATTAAGATCTAAAGCTGTAATAGATATTAGAATTTAAAATAATGAATAAAAAAATTATTACAGGAATAACAATGGGTGAACCTGCAGGTATATCTGCCGAAATAACCTTAAAAGTATGGAAGAAATATAAAAATAAATTAGAACCATTTGTTTTTTTCGGTGATCCTGATCATATGAACAAAACATCCTTAAATTTAAATTACAAAATTCCAATTAAAATTATTAAAAATATTAATGAAAGTTTAAATATATTTAAAAATTATTTACCTGTTTATAAAATAAATTTAAATAAAAAAGTTAGTAATGGAAAACCTTCAACTAAAAACAATAGCAAAGTTTTATATTCTATAAAAAAAGTTGTTGATTTTGCTTTTAAAAAAAAAATATCAAGCATTGTTACAAATCCTATAGAAAAAAATATAATTAATAAAAAAAATAAAAAATTTAGCGGGCATACTTTTTATATAGCTAATTTATTATCAATAAAAAAACCAGTTATGTTATTAACATCGCCTAAAATTAGTGTGGTTCCGATTACTCAACATATTTCGCTTAGTAAAGCTATAAAATCTATTAATAAAGAAATAATAATTTCAACAACGAAAATAACTAATGAATATCTAAAAACATATTTTGGAATCAAAAAACCTAAAATTGCAATAGCAGGATTAAACCCTCATGCTGGAGAGGATGGCAGCTTTGGTAAAGAGGAACAAAGAATTATAATACCTGCAATTAAAAAAATTAAAAAAAAAAGAATAGATGTAAGTGGCCCCTATCCAGCAGATACAGTATTCAATTTGAATTTATTAAAAAAATTTAATGTAATTATCTGCATGTATCATGATCAAGCAACTATGCCAATAAAAATTATTGATTTTGATAACGGCGTCAATTTAACATTAGGTCTGCCAATAATTAGGACTTCTCCTGATCATGGAACGGCCTTAAATATTTCAGGAAAAAATAAGGCTTCTGAAAAAAGCTTATATTCAGCGATAAAATTATCGCAAAAGATAGCAAAAAAGAAAAAATTTTGGATACAATAAAACAAACTATAAATCGATATAATTTGATATCAAAAAAATCTTTAGGTCAGAATTTTATTTTAGATGAGAATATTACAGATAAAATTGTAAGAAATATTAATGTAAAAAATAAAGTAATACTTGAAATTGGACCAGGGCCAGGTTGTTTAACTAGATCTTTAGTAAAAAGTGGAATAAAAAAAATAATTGCAGTTGAGAAAGATTTAAATTGTATAAAAATACTTAACGACCAAAAAAATTTTTTTTCAAAAAGATTAAATATAATTAAAGGTGATTTTTTAGAAAAAAAAATTCTTAATAAAACATTAAAGAAATTATACAAATATAAAAAAAATATATTAATAGTTTCTAATTTACCGTATAAAACAGCAATCCCTATACTATCAATCATTTATAAAAATAGAGATTTTTTTGATGAATTACTTTTAATGTTTCAAACTGAACAGGCTAATAGAATAATTGCAAATAAAAATACAAAAAATTATGGAAGAATTACAGTATTATCAAATTGGCTTTGCAAAATAAATAAAGTTATGAATTTATCACCAAATTATTTTTTTCCTAAACCTAAAATAAATTCCTCATTGTTAAAATTTAAATTTAAAAAAGAGATTAAAGAAGTAAAAGATGAAAATTTATTAATTGAATTAATAAAAAAATGTTTTAATCAAAGAAGAAAAACTATTAAAAATAATTTAAAAAAAATAATACCAAATATTGATCAAGCTTTATTATTAAACAAAATTAATTCAAAAAAGAGGCCAGAAGAATTAGATTATAATAATTATATAGATATAACTAATTATATTTATAAAAATAAAATTATCTTAAAAATTTAATTTTGCTTTTTTGAAATATTTTTTTTTTATTAATAATTCTTTCAACTTCTATAATAGATTTAATTTGATTTAACGTTTTGTTAATTTTATCATTTATTAAAACATATTTATATTCATTCCAATGACTTAATTCTTTCTCAAAATAAGACAAACGTTTTTTAACTTCTTTATTACTATCTTGAGCTCTTTTTTTTAATCTTTTAATTAATTCCTTCTTTGAAGGCGGTAAAATAAAAATACTAACAACATCATTACCTAATTTTTTTTTTATTTGTCTTGATCCTTGCCAATCAATATCAAACAAAACATCATTTCCATTATTAATATGTTTCTTTAATTTAATTAAAGAAGTTCCATAATAATTTCCAAAAACTTTTGCCCATTCAATAAAATATTTTTTTTTTTTAAGTTCATTAAATTTTTTTTCATTTATAAAAATGTAATCTTTATTATTTTTTTCTACCGGTCTTTTTTTTCTTGTTGTGTATGAAACTGATAATTTTAATTTTTTATTATTTTTTATTAATTTTTTTGCTAAAGTTGTTTTTCCTGCTCCTGAAGGAGAAGATAATATAATATATAATCCATTATTTTTAATCATTTATTATTCTCTAAATTCCTATATTTTTTAACATTTTCTATATGTTTCTCTAAATTATCTGAAAAATTATGACCTCCCTGACCATTTGCAACAAAATATAAATAATTATTATTATCTGGCTTAGTTGCTGCTAAAATAGCCTCTTTGCCAGGATTACATATAGGGCCTTCAGGTAAACCTTTATAAACATAGGTATTAAAATTTGAATCATAATCGAGATCCTTTTTACTTAATTTAATCTTTTTTATATTTAAATCATTTTCTATTCCATAGATTACTGTTGGATCTGATTGTAATTTCATATTTAACTTTAATCTGTTTAAAAAAACTCCAGCAATTGTTGTTTTTTCAGTATTTAATGATGTTTCTTTTTCTATTAAAGAAGCAAGGATTAAAGCTTCATTAATATTTTTAAGAAATAAATTTTTATCTCTGTTAACCCATGCATCTTCTAATACTAATATCATTTCTTTTCTCATTCTATTTATAATTATATTAAAATTTGTACCATATGTATAAAAATAAGTACTTGGAAATAAAGATCCTTCTTCAATTTCTTCTAAATTAAAATTTTTTTCTAGAATAATGCCTTCTGTATTTTTTAAAATATTTATAATTTCCTTTGTGTTTAATCCTTCAGGTATTGTAATTTTTCTAAAATATACATCGCCATTCCTAATTTTTGCTATTTGTTGAAATATATTATTTTTGTAAAATTGGTATTCTCCGGCTTTTATTTTTTTTTCTGATAATGACAAATATACAAATAATTTAAAAAAAAATTTATTATCAATTATATTTTCTTTATACAAATTATTTGAAATAGTATTCAATGATTCATTTGGCGTAATAAAAAATGTTTGTTTATATTCATATTTAGAAAAAAATAATTCAAAAAAAAATAAAATAAATATAAAGAAATAAGATAAAAATATTTTATTATAATTCTTAATTAAAAATAAAAATTTCATTTCATATTGAATTAAAAACTAAAGACGCATTTGTACCGCCAAAACCAAATGAATTTGATAGAACGCAATTTGCATTATGATCAATTGAATTTAGTGGTATTAAATCAATTTGTTTAATTTCTTCAATTGGATTTTCCAAATTTAATGTTGGTGGTACTTTTTTATTTATAATTGATAAAATAGAATATATAGATTCAACGCTTCCTGAAGCACCAAGTAAATGACCAATTGAAGATTTTGTTGAAGACATCTTTAGATTATCTAAATTTTTTAAAAAAACCTTTTTAATACACTTTGCTTCTATTTTATCTCCAACTGGTGTCGATGTTCCATGAGCATTTACATAGTCTATATCTGCAGGGTTTTTTTTTGCATCATTTAAAGCAGAATTTATACATCTTTCAGCTCCATTTCCATCTTCTGGTGGTGAGGTAACATGATGAGCATCACCGCTTGACCCGTATCCAATTATTTCACAAATTATATTTGCGTTTCTTTTTTTAGCATGTTCATAATCTTCTAATATCAAAACACCAGCACCATCTCCCATTACAAAACCATCTCTAGCATCATCAAATGGTCTTGATGCTTTTTCTGGTTCATTATTAAATTTTGTTGATAAAGCTCTTAAAGCACAAAATCCTGCAATTCCTAGTCTACAAATTGCAGCTTCTGCTCCTCCTGCTACCATTACATCAGCTTTATCAGATTGAATTAATCGAAAAGAATCTCCTATAGCATGGGCACCCGAAGCACAAGCTGTTACAGTTGAATGATTTGGCCCTTTAAAATTATATTTTATTGATACCTGTCCAGAAGCTAAATTTATTAAACTTGATGGTATAAAGAATGGACTTATTTTTCTTGGGCTATCTTTTTCTAAAATAATTGAATTATCATATATAGTCGATAATCCACCAATGCCTGATCCGATTATTACACCTGTTCGAAAAGATTTATCATCATTATTAGCAACCCAGCCTGAATTATTTATTGCTTCCTCAGCAGCAATTAATGAATAAAGTATAAATTTATCCATTTTCCTTTTTTCTTTCTCTTCAAAAAACTTATTTAATAAATCTTCATCAATTACACCAGCAATTTTTGAAGGTATATCATCTATTTTAAAAGAATCGATTTTTTTTATTCCTGATTTGCCAGAAATTAATTTGTCCCAATTTTCTTTTATGCCAACACCTAGTGCAGTAACTACCCCCATACCGGTTATGACAACTCTTCGCATATATAAATTAAGAAGTTTTAGATTTAATAAGATCTATAGCATCTTTAACAGTAACAATTTTTTCAGCTGCTTCATCTGGGATCTCGCATTTAAATTCTTCTTCAAAAGCCATTACAAGTTCAACTTGATCTAAACTATCAGCTCCCAGATCTTCAATAAATTTAGCATTATCAATAACTTTATCTTCTTTAACTCCTAAATGATTAGTTATAACTTTTTTTACTCTAGATACTATTTCTTCAGACATAAATTAACTCCTTATAATAAAATTAATAAACTATAATATTTAAATCATTAACATTCCACCATTAATATTTATTGTTGAACCTGTTATAAAAGATGCGTTCTCATCTGTCAAGAATGCAACACAATTTGCAATATCTTCAGGTTTTCCAATGTATCCTACAGGAATTCTTTTTAACATACTTTCCTTTTGATCTTTTGATAATTCATCTGTCATTGGACTCTCAATAAAACCAGGAGCTATACAATTCGAAGTTATTCCTCTTGAAGCAAATTCTAAAGCAAAAGATTTATGTAAAGAAATCATTCCAGCTTTTGATGCGGCATAATTAGATTGTCCAATATTACCACCAACTCCAATAATAGAACTTATACCGATAATTCTTCCCCATTTATTCTTTATCATTGATTTAAGAGCTAATTGAGATAATTTAAAAGTAGCTGAAAGATTTATATTTATAACTTCATTCCATTGATCTTTTGTCATTCTAATACTTAAAGAATCTTTATTAATTCCAGCGTTATTAACTAAAATATCAATAGATTTAAATTTACCAATTGATTCATTATATAATTTATCAATTTCACTATCTTTAGACAAATCAGCAATTAAACCAATACATTTTGTTTTCAAACCTCTGATTGAGTTATCAATTTTTTTTTTATTTGTTCCAGTTGCAATTATATTTGCTCCTAGAAATGAAAGTTTTTCTACTATAGAACTTCCAATAGCACCTGATGCGCCTGTAACTAAAGCTGTCTTATTTTTTAAAACTTGATTCATTTAATTTAATTAAGATTATCCATATCATCAGGGTTTTGTATAGAAAAACATTCAATATTATTTGTTGTTCTTTTTACTAACCCAGTCAAAACATTTCCAGGTCCAATTTCATAAATTCTTTTTATACCTTTTTGTTCCATATACAAAATTGTTTCTCTCCATTTAACAGTCATTGTTATTTGTTTTGACAATAATGATTTAAAATCTGAACTAATATTTGAAGATGTTGCGTTTACATTTGTAATTATAGGTATTTTACATTCATTGAAAGATACTTTATTAATTTCTTCAGACATTTTTAATGCAGCTTCATTCATTAATTTACAATGAAAAGGGGCGCTTACTTTTAAATCGACAGTTAATTTAGCACCATTTTCTTTTGCAATTAATTTAAAAGAATCTACAGCATTTTTATTACCACTTATTACTACTTGTCCATCTGAATTATCATTAGCTATTTCGCATATTTCATCATTTTTAAAATCTTTCAACATTTTATAAACATCATTAATTTTTAATCCTATAATTGCAGCCATTTTACCTTTTCCACTTTTGTCTGATTTGCTCATCAAATTTCCTCTAATTTTTACTAATTTAACCACAGAATTGAAATCTAGAACACCAGAAGCATATAAAGCTGTATATTCACCTAAAGAATGCCCTGCGACAAATTCACAAAAATTATATAAATCAATTTTTTTGTGTCTTTTTATTGTTTCTAATATAGCAATACTAGAAATTAATATCGCTGGTTGGGCATTATTTGTTTTAATTAAATTTTCTTCTGGTCCATTAAAAATTAAATCTGATAATGGTTCTTTTAAAACTTTATCAGCTTCTTCAAAAACTTTTTTAGCTTCTATATAATTATCATACCAATTTTTACACATTCCAACATATTGCGAGCCTTGACCTGGGAATATTATTGATTTCATACTTTTTTTAATATAAAAAAAAAAATAGTTTATGTTGATGTTTAAACTATTTTAGAGTAAAAAAAACCTTAAATAAAATATATTATAAAAAATTTATGTCATTATATGAATTAGTTTTTATTGCGAGACAAGAAGTGTCACCGGTGCGTGCAAAAGAATTAGCTAAAAAAATAAATGATTTTGTAAAAAGCAAAAAAGGTGAAATAAAAAAAGAAGAATATTGGGGATTTAAAAATCTTTCTTATCAAATAAAAAAAAGTAGAAAAGGTCATTATCTTTTTTTTATACTTAAAGCTACTGAAAAAACAATAATAGAACTAGGATCGCAAATCAAATTAACACAAGATATTATTAGACACATGTTTTTAAAAATTAAGGAAAAAGATTTTGATAAAAATCCAACTGAAATGTTAAAAGATATAGAGGATGAAAAATAATGGGTGAATTACAAAATAAAAATTTAAAAACTGATAAAAGACCTTATAATTTCAAACAGAGATCGTGTCCATTATCTTATAAAGGCGCACCAAAAGTGGATTATAAAAATGTAAAACTTTTAAAAAAATTTATTTCAGAAAAAGGAAAGATCCTTCCAAGTAGAATTACATCTGTATCTACAAAAAAACAACGTGAATTATCAAGAGCTATAAAAAGAGCAAGATTTCTTGCACTTTTACCATATATAAATAATTAACATGGAAGTAATTTTAATTGAAAATATAGAAAAACTTGGCAAAATCGGCGATGTCATAAATGTAAAAGATGGTTTTGCTAGAAATTATCTAATACCAAAAAAAAAAGTATTAAGAGCAAGTAAAGAAAATCTTAAAGTTTTTGAAAAAGAAAAATCTAAAATTGAAGCAGAAGAAAAAAAAAGAAAAATTAAAGCTGAAGAAACTTCAAAAAAAATTAAAGGAACTGAAATTATAATATTAAGAAATGCAGCGGAAAATGGACAATTATATGGTTCTGTAACATCAAAGGATATTATTAAAGAATTAGCTTTATTAAATCAAATAGAACTTTTAAATGAACAGATTAATTTAAAAAAAGTTCTAAAATCTATAGGAGTTTATGAAATTGAAATATCTATTTATACAGATATCAAAGTAAAAATATTAGTTTCTGTTGCTAAATCTAAAGAGGTAGGTCTTGAACAAATCAAAGAATTTAAGAATCCAAAAAAAGATAAAAAATTAGAAAAAAAGGATAAGGGGCTAAAAGATAAAATAGAAAAAGAAGAAAATAAAAATATTAGTACTAAAGATTTAGTTACCGACATTGAAAGCAAAGAAAAAGCTGAAAATGATGTAAAAAAAGTTGTTACTAAAAAAAAATCACCTAAAAAAGTTATTACTAAAGAAAAATCACCTAAAAAAGTTATTACTAAAGAAAAATCACCTAAAAAAATTACAAAAAAAGAGACTAAAGTAAAAAAAAACAAGAAAAAAAATAAGAAATAATTTTTATCCACAATTTTCTCGATTTATCCCAATCTTTCACAGGCCTAAGTCAAGATATTTACAAATAAATATGTTAGTATCCGACTTTGTTTTAAAAGATTGGTGTATATGGCGACTGAAATAAAAAACTTTAAAAAAAATAATGATGAAAAAGATCTAAGAATTGTTCCTATGAACATTGAAGCAGAACAAGCTCTTCTTGCTGCTTTATTAACTAATAATAGTGTTTATGAAAGAATTTCAGATTTTTTACGTCCAAACCATTTTTATGATGATATAAATGGAAGAATATTTGAAGCAATTTCTAAATTAGTAGAAAATAATCAATTAGCAGACCCATTAACATTAAAAAATTATTTTTTACAAAAAGATGAAATTGCTTTAATTGGAGGTGATAGATATTTAATTGAGTTAGCAAAAAACTCTACAATTTTATCTAATGCGTATCACTATGGAAAATCAATATATGATCTATACCAAAGAAGAGAAATCTTAACGATATCTGATGAAATTTCAAATGAAGCTAATTCGTATGATTTAGAAACTAAAGCTTCAGAAATAATAGAAAAAGCTGAAAGTAAATTATTTAATCTTTCCTCCACTGGTGAAACATCAAATGATTTTAAAGAATTCAGAACATCTCTTGTTGATGCAATTGAAAGTGCTGAATCAGCTTATAAAAGAGATGGGCAATTGTCAGGTATACCTACTGGATTTGCAGACTTAGATCAACTTCTAGGTGGCTTACACAAAACAGATTTAATTATTCTTGCTGGAAGACCATCAATGGGTAAAACTGCATTAGCAACAAATATGGCATTTAAAATGGTGAATTCAAAATCTATAGATGACGAAA
>MDTE01171864.1_pt1 | contig 22862 bp, 24 predicted proteins | sample 811231 | NCBI WGS metagenome assembly MDTE01 (sample SAMN05326651, study PRJNA326480) | marine metagenome | isolation source: seawater | place: Indian Ocean: Red Sea | collected 2010 | reverse complement strand
TCTTTGCTTCAGCTTCTTGAATAGCTTTACGTAACTCGAATTCAACCTGAGACTGGAGATCTTTATCAACCGTTAAGATTAAGTCAGCTCCTTGACTTGCCGGCTGCAGTACTCTTGTTTTAGTCGGGATCGTACTCCCATCAGCGCTCAACTCTGCTACTTGCATCCCTGGGATCCCCTTCAATCTTTCTTCATATTGGAACTCAAGACCTGAGATTCCAACATTATCTACGGTGACACTACCAAGAACTCCCCTCGCTAGTTGGTCACCAAAGGGATGGAATCGACGAGGTTCATACCCGACATACACTCCAGTCAATCCAAGTTCTATTACTGATTCAGCAGTTTTAAGGTCAGCTTCACGGAGGAGATACTCAAATGACGTTGGGGAATTAAACTTCGTAAGAATAGTTTTTGCTTCCTCGTGTTCATCCACGCCCTTCAAGTCAATCACGTTTGCAAGAATTTGAGATTTCTCTACACCATTATCTGTCGCAACAGGGTCAATGAAGATATAGGGCTGCGGAAAGGAGACTGCCAATTCAAATCCATTTCTATCTAGAATAGATCCTCTTTCACCTCGCAATTCTTTTTGGACGACTCGCTGATTAACTCCCTTTTGTGCGTACTTTTCATTATTCAGGATAGATAAATCAATTAGACGCCAGCCAATAAGTAAAGCGCAAAGTCCTATGCAAACGAGGAGCAGATGCCTTCTCTTATCCTCCGCGTAAGGCACCTTCCTAGGCACTATTCACTACCCTCTTGCGATACAGGCTTATCCTCAAATGTTATAAGGTTGTTATCAGAGATTGGGTCCAAGTAAATCGTCCGTTCTGCTCTAAGCATCCCCAAGCCCTGCATCCCCTCAACTTCATCCGTTGTTTTGGCAAGCGCAATTTTATATATTCTCTCCGTTGACTCTAGTTGGGTGATCTCAACTTGAAGTGAACGGTTTGCTGCATCCAACTCTGAAATTGTTTGTGTTACCTGATCGAGATTGGCTTGGCGTTGTACGATGAGCGCGCCAACAATGACTCGCCCGAAAAACCCTATACCGAGAAGGCAGCCTAATACCACTGTTGTTGTTCGAATCCAAGATTTCACGTCTGAAACAAGCGTTAAGGCAGGGGACTTTACGGGCTCGTTACCGACTGCTCGTAATGCGGGACGTTCAGCCATGACTTATCTCCAAGAGTTTCTCAAATGTGCGCAGACGAGCTGAAGAAGACCTTGGGTTGTTTTCTATCTCTTTTTCAGAAGGTTGTAGCCCTTTACGGGAAAGTAGAGTTATCGGAAATTCTTCGTCAATCTCAGGAACATACCGAGAATTCTGTCGCTTCAGCCCTGCATGTTCTCTAAGCATTTGCTTAATAATGCGGTCTTCGCCCGAATGGTATGAAAGAATCCCGCACCTACCACCCAGCTGGAGGAATTGTATTGTTTGAGCGATAGCAGGTCGCAGAACAAAGAGCTCTTGATTAACTGCAATTCGAACCGCTTGGAATGTCCTTCTAGCAGGATGACCAACTGACCTTTTTGAATGTGCCGGCATAGCAGCGAGAACAACGTCAGCCAACTCACCAGTAGTTAGAATTGGCCGAGCAGCGATAATAGCTTTTGAAATCCGGCGGTGGAATCTTTCATCACCATATTGTTTGAGGATTCTTGCAATCTCTATTTCACTTTCTTCATTGACCAGATCCTGAGCAGTTCTTCCCTGAGTAGAGTCCATTCTCATATCAAGTGGTCCATCTTTACGAAACGAAAAACCTCTGTCGGGATTATCAATTTGATATGAGGAGACACCAAGGTCGAAAAGAGCTCCAGCAATCTTTTCCACCCCTAGCATCTCAAGTATTGCTCCCAAATTGTCGAAACGGTCGTGGATGAATGAAGTCCTACCTTCGAATTGCACGAGTCTTTTTTTTGAAACTGATAACGCGGTTTGATCTCGATCTATACCAATAAGTTGTAAGTCGGGCCTTGATTTAAGAATTGCGTAGGCGTGTCCGCCACCTCCTAAGGTTGCATCGACAATTACCCCAGGAGGAACTTTTGAGAAAAGCTGGGTTATTTCAGCAACCATTACTGGATTATGGGAATAAGAAATATCACTTAAACGGGTGATCCGGCGACCAGAGGAACTGGCCGCCGGATCCAGGGGAGACCCGCTGGTGGTAGATTCTTTTTCTTTTGGGAAAGTCATTATGTCTGCTGATCTCTCGCTCGTCGGCAGTCCTCCGGACAATAGGCGCACGTCGGGATTTCTCCCCGATCGGACTAGATGACAAGCGGGCGGAGTAGAGGCTCGCATCTTATTATCCGGAAGACTGCCCAGAAGCGATTGGGCTTCAGGCATAACCTGTGAAATCAATCCTGCTGTACCTTCTTTCCTTGATTACGATGATTTACTTGACTCTGTGCCATTTACAGCCACACACTTTCATGTGGGTCACCTTCTGAAGCTTCTTCAACCTGTCTCCACTCCTCAGGAGTCCATATCTCGGCACGATTAATAACGCCAATAATGATCGCTTCTCTCTCTAGCGATACCTCATTTCTTAACTTTGGCGGTACCGCTATCCGGCCTTGTGTATCCGCCCGAACTTCAGTGATGCTCGCTGCCCATCTACGTTGCGCATCCATATCAACACTTTTACGCTGAACCTGCTCTGTGAGTCTTGCTGCGGCTTTTTCGATTTCCGAAGAAGAGTAAACCATTAGACAAGGAGCTTGAAGAGACTTAGTCAGAAATGCCGCTTCCTGTAAATGGCGCCGGAAATTAGAAGGAAGAACCAATCTCCCTTTTTCATCCAGTAAGCGTTCGTGTTCCCCTGTGAACATTCTGTTTCCTTATTTCTTGTACCACCAGCCGCAAATATCCGGAAAGCGCGTACTCACGGACATATCTGCCCTTTTTCTCCCTATCTCCCCATAATACCCCTTTTACTACCACTATTCAACACTTTTCCCTCAAAAAGACCTGATATTTACAAAACCGGAATGGGAAGGGGAAACTCCCCTTCCCATCACACTTCTCTACAAAGTTTCGCTAAATATTTGGGAGGCGACTTAAGAATGCCTCTAGTACATCCTCTTGTCTACAATTTATGGCTGTTCCACAACCTTGAATCCTCTTAGCAAGATCTTGAATAGGAGCAGAATGAAAGAGATTAATCAAGTGACGAGGGGACCATTTCAATACCAAAGCACATTGATAACGTGTGCCATGTTTAGACCGTCTCTGCGAAATACCCAAGACCTTCTGCCCCTGAATGAAGATTTCTCCTGGGCTTTGCCCTGCGAAACAAACTAAATCAGAAAGTGGCGAGCGCCGGAATTTACCTTCATACATTGAACATTCAACTGGGAATTCCTGCAGTGTTTCGTGCCAGATTCTCCCCATCCAAAGTGCAGAGAGTTTTACGTCTTCAACCCAAAATAACGAGTGATTTGGAATAAAAACATCCACCCAAAGTAAATGGCCGGGTTCAACTAGGACTGCTCCTCCTCCGCTACGTCGTGTAACAAGATTCAACCCTTCTCTATCAAGGTAGGTAAAGTCCAGAAAGGCTTTCTCCCTTTCAGAGCTGCCTAGAACAATACAAGAGTCTTTCGCATCGATAGCCCAAACTGTTGGGTGCTCCCATTGTTCCATCTGCACTGAATGCGCTAATGAAGTTAAGGTTTCTTTGAACTCGATGTTCCACCCTTGCGGAATTCTCTTGGCTAAATGCGAAGTCAATGCGCTACCTGCTTGCAGAAGGCCAACTCCGACACCATTGCAGATACGTAATTACATCGGAGCTAATCTCTTCAGACCCTTTGCCTGATCCATACGCTGTATGCATCCTAAAATCTAAATAAGTACGGTCTGGGATAGGCATGAAGGGAGGCTTTCGATACCAACAGGGTCGTCTCAGTCTCCACAATTGACGCACCGCTGTACTCCACAAGCTCGGCCTACGCAAAACCTCTGCTAGAACGCTAAAGACCACCCTCCTATTCACTGGCTAATGTTACCCCACTTCAATCTTGCTCAGCAGACTCAATGTCAGTCCGCCCTAATTCCCAGAGTCGTCGCGTTTTAATCTCCTACGAAATCTACTCTGTCGATCTGTAAGGGAATTTCGTAAAGACCCCGATCGAACACTCATGGAAAGTTGGTTCATTCCGGCCCGTCCGAGCCTTCTAAGGTTCTGCTCAAAGAGAAGGGCGGCAGCCAACATAATGGCAAATCCGACAAATGCGAGCCAGAAGCTTACCGATAAAGTAAGGATGATCATAACCAACCCTGCAATGAAGCCGAGTACAGACCACTTAATATTTCGTGCTGAATGGGTATACACCGTTGTCGTTGCGACTTCCTTTGCCAGTGCAGGGTCACTCTCATGGAGTTGCTGTTCTATTTGACTAAGTATTCTCTGCTCATCTTCTGAAAGGGGCATACATACATCATCGCATAAAGAGAAGCATTCAACAACGTGCTAATACCGTGTTTTCGCTACTTTGGAGGGCCCCACTGTTGGATTCCTCGTTTTTTTGAATCCAAACCATCCTGCGTAAGTGTGCTTGCTGCTCCTATTGAATCTGGCCCAAATTTTGATCGTATCGAATCCATGGCTTCTTCTGCTTCTCGCCATTCACGGTCATTAGTCCCGAGTTCATCAAATGAGAGTTGAAGTCCCTGCCCAGTATTACTGAAATTTGATGTTCCAACTCCAATCAGGCGAACACCCATGGACAATGAAATTGTTTCTAGCATACGAACCGCTTCGCGGCCGATAACTTTTCCGCTGTCAGTCGAGTTAGGGAGACTGACTGAACGCGTCATTGTAGAGAAATCTTTTAATCTAACTTTAAGGACTACAGTCTGAGCCAAGCAATCTGAGTCACGTAGTCGCTTTCCCACCGCATCTGCCATTCGGTGTATCTCGGATTCAATTTCCCCTAAGTCAAACAAATCTTCTGCGAATGTCTCTTCATGCGAGATGGACTTAGCACCATGCGTTGATTCCACGTTCCTTTCATCTACCCCGTGAGCGAGCCTATGTAAATGAGGCCCCTGTGTCTTTCCAAGCGATTTGATGAGATCTATGAGTGGAAACTTGCGAAGTTCTTCAACATGCGTGATTCCTAACTGGTTTAACCGTTTTGCGGTTGCCGGACCAACCCCCCAGAGAGCTTTAACAGGCAAAGGAGCAAGGAAGTCAAGTGCATCATCAGGGTGAACTACTTTGATCCCGATTCCAGGTATTGGCCCTGTTGCACTTGGTTTAGGCTTAGCTTCCTCAGTGGCAAGTTTGGCCAAGAACTTGTTGGGTGCAATTCCCACAGAGCAATTTATACCCTGCTCGTGCTTCACATCTCTTCTGATAGCAGTCGCTATTTCAAACGGAGTTCCATATAGGCGCTGACTCCCACCGACATCAAGGAAAGCCTCGTCTAAAGAGATAGGTTCAACTAGTGGTGTATATCTTTTGAAGATATTCATCACTTCGTAGCTAATTGACGCATAGTACGTATGGTCACCAGGGAGAAAGATCGCTTTCGGACAAAGTTTTCGGGCGCGAAAAGATGGCATAGCCGAATGGATTCCAAAGGAACGTGCTTCATAAGATGCCGCTGCTACTACTCCCCTATTTCCTGTTCCCCCAACGACAACAGGTTTGCCAACTAGATCAGGATTCCGTACTAGTTCAGCAGATACAAAGAATGCATCCATGTCAACATGAAGGATATGAGAGGTTGTAATCGTCTTTGCCATTTGCTCCTGATCTTACTTGAAGTAATCCTCCATTATTTGTGTTATTAGTCCTATTCCGGCAATACGATAATACGCATGTCTAAGGAAAACCTTGGGGAAGAACTGCCAAACGATAAAATTCAGTACCGTTCAGAAACTAGCCTTGAGAGCTTTCCTATAGAAGAACTCCCTCTTACAAAAAGCAGTAGTGCTGAACCATCAAGATCTTCGCAATTACTTGCCTTTGGTTCAATACTTCTAGGGGGGTTGTGTGGTGGATTAATAGGTTTCGCCTTTACAGATCTACAATGCTCGGGAAGTTGTAGCGGGTTATCTGGTTTAGGGGGCCTGATGGGCGCAATCGTGGGTGCAGGTGGTGTCGGTATCGTATCTGTCTTGGTATTAAGAGCAATGAATGAATGGAAGGCAAAGAATCCAGAAAGCAAATAGTCTCAGTGGAGGGCACTTATGCGGGAAGAGAATCTGGTTTTGCGTGACTTAGCAACGCGATCTGTCGAAGAGGCATCAGCAATCTTGGAAAGCAAAGGATTCAAATTCACACAGAAAGAAACGAAGTCTTCTCTTTCTGATTTAGTAACTGAAGTAGACCAAGAGATCGAGTCGGTGATTATTGATTTCCTTCGCAGCGAACGCCCCTATGACAGCTTCTTGGGTGAAGAAGGCTCAAGACTTTCAGGAAGCTCTGGAGTCAAGTGGGTGATAGATCCCATTGACGGCACAACGAACTTTGTTTATGGTATCCCTGGATTTGGAATCTCTGTTGCTGCAGAGAAAGACGGAGAAATTGTTGCTGGTGCTGTTGCTGACCCACTCCATAACGAAATATTTGATGCCGCCCGAGGCTTCGGATCACGGTGCAATAGGAATACGATCTCCATAAATAATGAAGTTAACCTTGGCTCCTCTTTGATAGCAACCGGATTTAGCTATTCAGCAGACCAAAGAAAGCTACAAGGGAAACTCCTCTCTCACATTATCCATGAAATTTCTGATATCCGGCGGATTGGTTCAGCTGCTGTGGATTTATGCTGGGTCGCAGCAGGAAGAGTTGATGCATTTTTTGAAGAAGGTTTGAACTACTGGGATTACGCTGCTGGTTCACTTATTGCACTAGAGGCGGGTGCCGTTTTCAAACGCATTCAGAATTTCCTAGGAGCAGAGCTCATAATCGCTACTAACCCAAGCATTGACGATGATTTCTATGCACTATTAGTAGCCGCTAGAGAAAAAGTTGTTAATGATTCCTGAGTGTTCTTTTCACTGATTCAGTGTATTCCTCTATCATATTGCCATGACTACCAAAGTCTTAGTTGTCGAAGATGACGAACGCATACGCACTGCTGTTCGCTTAGCCCTAGAAAAAGAGGGATGGGAAGTCCTTGATGCCGCTAGCGGTGAAGAAGCATTAGTCGTCTTTCACGAACAGTCGTGTGACATTGTACTAATTGACATTATGCTGCCGGGAATTGATGGGTTTGAAGTATGTAGGGCAATACGGAAATCAAGCGATATTCCTGTTGTAATGGTAACCGCTCGTGACGATACACATGATGTCGTTGCAGGACTAGAAGCAGGTGCCGATGATTATCTAACTAAACCATTTGCTCCCAAGGAGCTAAGTGCAAGAATTCGGGCTCTGTTGAGACGAGTTCGACTTCCCTCACAGGAACTAAGCGAACTTGACTTCGGAGACTTGCAAATTCTCCCAGACCAAGGACAAGTTGTTGTCAAAGGAGAAACTATCCACCTAACGAGAACCGAATTTCAGTTATTAGTAGAGCTAGCCTCAGCTCCTGGTCGCGTTTTCAGCAGGGAAGAGTTATTAGAAAGCGTTTGGGGTAAGGGATACTTTGGAGATGGCCGTTTGGTAGATGTCCACATCAGAAGACTTCGCAAAAAAATTGAACCCGAGGATGCGAGACCCGAATATGTTCTTACTGTTCGGGGCTTTGGTTATAAATTAAAGAACTGAATTACACATGGAACCAAAGAGGAAAACGCTCCGTTTACGGGCAAGACTCACTTTGACTTTCGGTCTTGGAGCTTTAATCTTAACTAGTGTCCTATCTATTCTAACTTACCTGCTGGTAAGAAGTAACCTAATTGAGAACAGGGAACAAAGTGCGTTAAGTGTAGCTTCTGTCAACGCATCCCAAGCTGAAAGACGAATTTACGAAGGTGCCACAGATAAAGCTGTTAGAGATTTTCTCTCAAACCTTCGGGGTGTCCGAGCTGAATCAACCCCCTTCCTTCGCTTAGAGTCAGACTGGATATCTGCTAATCCCGTAGTCTTTGAAGCGCCTGGGAATCTCAACTCCGAGCTTCTTCAAGCTGTTAACAACTCTTTATCTGATGGAGCTGAGATGAAATACCGCTTGAACGATGGTACGCCAGTGCTGGTAGTTGGCTTTCCACTAACCACTAGAAATGCTCTGTATTTTGAAGCCACACCTCTAGACGATATTGAAGACACACTCAGCTCACTGGCGAACGTTCTTGGCCTCGTTAGTGCCGGCATTTGTCTCTTTGGGATAGCGTCCGGATTCTGGGTATCACGTAGGGTTTTGCTACCTGTAGAAAAAGTTGGGCAGACTGCGAGAGCAATCGCCGTAGGTGACCTCGCAGCTAGACTTGATGTTGGCGATGACCCTGACTTAGAGACATTAGCGATTTCATTTAATCAAATGGCCGAGAATCTAGAGGAAAGAATTGAAGCAGATGCGAAATTTGCTAGCAATGTTTCACACGAATTGAGATCTCCATTGACCACGATCATGGCATCAATAGAAATCCTTAATTCTAATGCCGACTCTCTCGACGAATCATCAAAGCTCGCCCTTAACCTTCTTAACGAAGACTTGGAGCGCTTCCGCCAACTTGTTGAGGATCTTTTAGAAATATCAAGATACGACGTTGGCGCAAATGCCCTTACCCTCGAACGGTTCATGATCGTTGAATTTCTAGAGCGCGTTGCTGAACAGAGTAATATGTTAGATATCCAATTCGAATTTTCACCTGAATTATCGAATGTAGTAATCGAAGCAGACAAGCGTCGCCTTGCCCGAGTGATGAATAATCTTTTAGAGAACGCTCAATATTATGCAGGAGGGCCTACATGCATTCAAGTTCTCCAGATTGAAGATGGCTTATCTATTTCCATACTTGATAAAGGCCCCGGTATAGACCCTGCCGAACGCTCCTCAATTTTTGATCGGTTCGCGAGGGGTTCTGAAGGTGGGCGGCGAGGTTCAGGTACCGGAACAGGGCTAGGACTTGCATTAGTCGCCGAACACGTGAAGCTCCATGGTGGCTCTGTTCACGTTTCTCCAAATATCCAAGATGGCGTTGGTTCGAAGTTCACTGTCACCTTGCCAGGAGTTGTGAAATGAAACAAAGCGCTTTGCTTCTATTAGTGGTTTTTCTCTTCAGTGCTGCTTGCGGGATACCCGAAGATAGCCAACCTAATACGATCACATCCCCCATTAGCATTCAAGAAGGGAGTCAGCCTGAATCACCAGTTTCAGAAGAAAACCGGAAAGAAACAATATACCTTTTTGATGAAAACAATCAGCTTGCACCCGTTCAAAGAGAAATTCCCGTAAAGGACCTCCGAGTGACCGATCTAATCAATGAACTTGTCGGCGACCTTACCGAACTTGAACGCAACGATGTCTTAAGTACAGCTGTTCCGGTCGGGCTTTCACTTTCCGGAGTAGAGCAGGACAACGATATAGCGACAATCAACTTCAATGCAGGTGGCCTAGAAGTCCTTGAAGGCGAAGAGTTAACCAAGGCTCTTGCCCAAATCGTCTGGACTCTTACTGAAACTGGATCCCTTCGTGAAATAAGGATTTCTATAGAAGGTGACATGAAGACATGGCCAACCCCTGACGGGGGTGACCAGCAATTACTGCGAAGGATACAATTCATTAGTTACGCTCCGGAGGTTACTCGTGGCATTACACAATAAATGGGAGTCCGTTCTTCTCAAGAACTCCTTGAGGAATAGGCTCTTTTGATGAATGCAATTCTTACAATCGACGCGGGGACTACAGGCGTTCGATCACTTCTAATTGACAGGAACGGTAACGTTGTTGACTCCTCCTATAAAGAATTCAAACAATATTTTCCCCAACCTGGATGGGTGGAACATGACCCAATGGAGATATGGGAATCTGTACAAATGACTGTCGCTGAAGTGACTTTACGTCACGAAGTGAAACCTCTGGCGGTCGGTATAACGAACCAACGTGAGACAGTCGTAGTCTGGGATAAAGATTCTTCTGAACCTCTCCATAATGCTGTGGTATGGCAAGATCGAAGAACATCTGACAGATGTATAGCTCTACGTGATGAGGGCCTTCTCACTAAAGTTCGCGAATCAACAGGTTTGGTACTTGACCCATACTTTTCAGCGACAAAGATCGAATGGCTTATCAAAGAGGCTGGAATTTCCGTCAATGGTAACGTCGCATTTGGAACCATAGATAGTTGGATTCTGTGGAAACTTACTGGTGGCTCCGTTTTCGCTACCGACACGACAAATGCTTCTCGTACGATGCTCTTTAATATCAATGAAATGCGATGGGATCCTGATCTACTGGAAATCTTTGAAATCCCCTTAAATAATTTGCCTGAAGTGCTTCCATCAAGCGGTTATTTCGGGGTCACATCAAGCGAAGCTGCATGTGGCTCTGGAATCCCGATAACCGGGATAGCTGGCGATCAACAGGCGTCACTGTTTGGGCAAGTAGCCTTCACTGAAGGTGAAGCAAAAAATACTTACGGGACAGGATCCTTCATTCTCATGAACGTTGGCAACCAATGCCCAGATCCAGTAGATGGTTTACTAACGACTGTTGGCTGGACCCTCACAGATGAAGGGAATGCCACAACAACGTATGCCCTTGAAGGATCCATATTCGTGACCGGCGCAGCGGTTCAATGGTTGCGCGATGAATTGCAAATAATTGATGATGCTTCTGAACTAGAAGCGCTTGCACTCCAATGCACCGACACAGGTGGAGTTTTCTTCGTTCCTGCCTTCACTGGATTGGGTAGCCCTTGGTGGGACCCATACGCACGTGGAATGCTAATTGGTCTGACACGAGGAACATCAAGACCACAGATTGCACGTGCAACAATTGAGGCAATGGTATTCCAAACCAAAGATGTTATCGAAGCTATGCGAATCGCCTCGGGGCGAGAATTGAAAAACCTGCGCGTAGATGGAGGAGCCTCCGCGATGAATTTGCTTCTTCAGTTACAAGCAGACCTTCTAGGCGTACCAGTAGTCCGCCCAAAGGTTCATGAAACGACTGCCCTTGGAGCTGCTTTCCTATCCGGACTTTCTCAGGGGTTTTGGGACTCTCCACAAGAGATTGCAGACCTGTGGCGTCTCGATCACAGTGCACTTCCATCAGAATCTGAAGCTTCCAACATTCATAATGACTATCGTAAATGGCTTGAAGCTATACAGCGGAGTCTAGACTGGGCCGATCGGTTTAAATCTCAAGCTTTGTAAGCGCGCTCTTTATCTGGCGAACAGCTTGACTAGTACGTTGCTCATTCTCGATTAAGGCGAACCGAACGTAACCTTCCCCCCCTGGACCGAAACCAATACCCGGTGATGTAGCAACTTTGGCTTCTTTCACCAACCATGAAGCAAATTCTATCGATCCCATTTCTTTGTACGCATCAGGAATTTTTGCCCAAACGAACATAGTTCCCTGGGGCGGGTCTATCTCCCACCCAATCCTGTTTAACCCTTCACAGAGACTATCCCTACGATTCTGATAGATACTATTTACTAGTTTCGGGTGGTCTGCGGCTTCGTTCATCGTAACTGTTGCCGCTATCTGTATAGGCTGAAAAGTTCCATAGTCAAGGTATGACTTCAACTTAGCAAGGGCAGCTATCACTTCACTGTTCCCGAGCATAAACGCAACTCGCCATCCAGCCATAGAAAATGATTTCGTCATTGAATAAAGTTCCACGGCGACATCTTTGCCTCCATCAGCTTGGAGAATAGATGGAGGTTGATACCCATCAAATCCAAGATCTGCATACGCAAAATCATGCACTAGGAGGACGTCTTTCTCCTTCGCGAAATCTACTACCTGCTGCATAAAGTCAAGATCCACACACGTTGTCGTGGGGTTATGGGGAAAGGATAGAAGTATTACTTTCGGACGAGGCCAGCTATATTCCCACCTTTCTTGCATAGCCCCGAAGAAATCTGATCCGGTTGAAAGTGGTATCTCTCTTACTTCAGCTCCTGCGAACAACGGGGCGTAGAGGTGGATCGGGTACGAAGGAGATGGAACCAGTACCGCATCTCCGGCCTGCACAAGTGCCCACATTAGGTGGGAGAGTCCCTCCTTCGCCCCGATGGTGTTAATTGCTTCTGTTTCTGGATCAAGTTCAACCCCAAACGTTTCCGAGTAAAGATTACATATAGCCTCGCGCAGTTTTGGCAAACCACGGCTTAGCGAGTAGCGGTGGTTCCGCGGATTCTGCGCCGCTTCACAGAGTTTCTCTACAGCTATGTCTGGTGAGGGAAGATCCGGATTTCCAAATCCGAAATCTATAATGTCGTCTCCATTTCGGCGTCCCTGTATTTTGAGGTCGTTAATGATGGTAAAGACATAGGGGGGTAGGTTGGTGATTCGACGAAACTCCATCAGCACAGGCTAACCGGTTTCTGACTGGGGAGCATGTACCTTTAATGATCTATTTAGAGAAATTCTTGATAGCGATAAGAGCTGCCCCCAGAGAACCTGCTCTATTACCAAATTTCGCTAGAACAAGTTCAACTTGCTGTGCATGTGGCTCGCTATTAGCAATTTGTGAAAAAGTTCTATTTATAGCGCCTATGAGAGGTTGTCCTATTTCAGCAATTCCCCCTCCAATCACGATCAGGCTAGGATCTGTGACTTTCACCAAATTATGGATCCCTAAACTGACCCATTGTGAAAAAATTTCTAGGATTTGCAGAGCTTCTTTATGGTTTTCTTGAGCTGCAACACCGACCAATTCGCCTGTGACATAGCTCTTTCCAGATCTGACCTTAGATGCTAAGTCTGGGATGTCCCCATCTTCATGCATCCTTTGGGCGAGCCTACCTAAAGCTGACCCAGAAGCGTATTGTTCCCAGCAACCTTGTTTTCCGCATGGGCACTGAAGACCATCCTTCTCAACAACCATATGGCCAACTTCACCCGCGAAACCAAACCCTCCCCTATGGAGATTTCCGTTAAGGATAATTCCAGCTCCTATTCCAGTTCCTAATGAAACAACCAATGCTTCACTTCTTCCCTGAGCAACTCCTAATTGCGCTTCAGCCCATGCCGCACAGTTTGCATCGTTCTCTACAGTTACTGAGACCTCCACCTTTTCTTCTATTGCTTCTTTCAATGGAAAATTCTCTAAAGCCAGAATATTGGGAGAAGCCCTCACCACTCCCTCGGTATCAATAAGCCCTGCGCAGCCAATACCAATACTTTCTATTTGCTTTCCGGTATCTAATTGGATTTCTTTATAGATATTTAGAATAGAGTCAATAATGTTATCTAACTCGGAGAGGTGTGATTTCTGATACAGCTTTGTTGTTTCGCCTCTGCTGCCAAGCCCCAAACCACGAATATTAGTCCCACCAATATCGAAACCTAATGAGAGGTTGCTCGGGCTGTTAGGAAGCGAAGACAGTTTCAACTCTGGAGCTAAGATCTTCTAGGGCTGCACGAACGATCCTTGATTCAGCCCGACGTTTAACGAATCCAGGAATGAGGATAGCTAAATCAGCTGCGAGGTGATAAACGACTTCAGTTTTCGTTCCTTCCTCAACTGGATTGAACTCATATTCTCCTTCGATCTTGCTGGTTATGTCTCCCTCAATTTGTCTCCACGCTACCCGAAGTGGATTGCTGCCATAGTAGTAACGAAGGGTGTACGTAGTGCTTCTGCCCATTGCTGCAGCTCTAAATTGCACATCACCGCCACGTTCCTCTTCGTCTCTGGCAACTATGCTTGCTGATTTTATATCAGAAGCCCATTCCGGGTACCTTTCGAAATCGGTTACTACATCAAAGCATTGTTGTGGAGAAGCATTGATAATTGTTCTTTGTGTTGCGTGATCACTCATAGGCTTCACTCTAGCTCTTTGTTAGTGTTTTATCTTTTCTTAAATGTGCCATTTGAAATAGCCCATATATTGACATTACCAAGCGCAAAGACAGATGCGAGGATACCGAAAGCGAAGTTTGTGCTTGATTGTGTCGCAGCGAAAGCAATACTTGCCGTTACTTGAGTTGCTAGCGAACCATACAAGTTAAGCCGTGCGTTTGTTTGTACACCTTTAGGAATAATGACCAAGTCAGCAGTACTGATCATTTCGTATCGGCTCCGTGCTATGGAAACAGTAAATGCCCGCAATGCCATGATAAGACCGCTTCCGAAAAGTACAAGCGAGGTGATAACAAACAACGGCTCCAAACCAGAAATAAACATTGCTAGAAAACCTGCCGTTAGGAAAGTAAGTGTTCCTAACCAACTGATTTTTTGGTTTGTAGATGAAATCTCGTTATTAACTGGTGTCACTTCCGCTCCTTCAGTTTTCGCACAGTGTCAAGAAGTGCCTGATGGAAATTTTTTGCTAGAAGGTCGTACGAGAATTCATTTTCTGCTCTTTGGCGAGAAGCATTTCCCATGACTTTGAGGTTGTTTCGATCATTTAGCATCTCTTCAATCGCAACGGCCGCCGCCGATATGTCTTTGGGGTTCTTTAGAACTCGCCCCGTTTGCGATTGCATTACTGCTTCAGATGCCCCACCGCTCTGCCCTGCTATTTGAGGAATTCCTGATGCTGCTGCTTCAAGGAAAACAATCCCGAACCCTTCTTGTTCCAGTCCACCCCATCGAATTCTGCAGAGCATGGAAAAAATATCTGAAATCCCATACAGTGTTGGGATAGTCGCGTCTGGGACATGCCCTAAAAACTGAACTGGCGCCCCAGTTTGTTTAGCTATAGCTTCTAGTCTTTTCGTATCTCGGCCCGTTCCTGCTATGAGCAATTTTAAGTTTGGGCGTCTGTTGCTGAGATTTGCGCATGCCTTGATAAGCACATCCATGCCTTTTCGAGGTACTAGGCGACTTAAAGTAAGTATAATTTCGTCATGATCGCTAAGACCGAATTTTGCTCGTTCGTCGGATTTCCTATTTTGATTTAAGGGTTGGAAACGATAGGTGTCCACTCCAGGAGGGACTACTGCAACAGGTAGTTTTTCACCTGCTGCGCGTTCCGCTTCTCTAGTGGAATATGAGCCTGCTGTGATTACTAGTTCAGACTTTCGGAGGACATTACCGAGTAATTGCTTTAGAAACGGAATTCGGCCCGGAATGGTTACTTCGGCTCCATGAAGGATCACTCCATATGGGGATCCTATTCTTGGGCCTAGAATTCCAACCGGAACGGCAGGGTCGAACATCACAAAATCAATTTCTCTGGTAGCGATAATTGAACGGATGCTTCTCAAGAGCGTGGGGGCAGGAAGAAGAACTTTCTGTCTCGTTCTGATAATCTCGTGACTTTGTTGCAAATCAAATTCTCTAGAACCTTTGTATGGGGTGCAAAGTACAGTAACTTCTTCTTGAGGAACTCTTCTGTAAATCTCCCAGAGGTACGACTGAATCCCCCCTATCTTTGGTGGGTAGTCATTCGTTACAAGTAAGTGTTTCATAGGGTCAACCTGTCCAAACCAATTCATCCTGAGAACGCTCTTCCGGATGAACGTGTGGTACTTCCATGGATAGCTCTTTCTGCACTTCTTGAGAAGTGTCCTTTGCTAATTCCGTGAGGAGGTTATGCAGTCCTAATCGTTTAGCCGTCCAAACAGCGTGACTTCGTAGCATTTCATCACTGTCGGATAGCCACCGTTCTACTGCTCTGATTGTTCTAGCTGTTAGTGGGAGTCGGCTATTACCCAAAACTATCAGGGCATTTCTCCGCAGGTACCTTGGATCACGTTTAGGTATATACCATTGCCCAAATTCTGATAGTAGTTGCTGGTCATCAGCTTCAAGTATTTCGTGGATTGATACTGAATTCCTTGAGGAACTGCTCTTTCGGGATTCATAAAGTCGTTCTTCAAATTTGTTAGTTGGGCAAGCTAGCTGACAGTCGTCACAGCCGTAGATTCTGTCTCCTAAAGCTACCCTAAATTCTGCGGGGAATTGCCCCTCTGCTTGGACTAACCATGCCAAGCACCGGTTTGCGTCAATTACGCCAGGTTCGGCAATAGCATCTGTTGGACAAGCGGGGATGCATTTCGTGCAAGTTCCGCACCCATCTTTAATTGGCTCATTCGGTTGGAAGGGTGCGTCAGTAAGAATTGAACCTAAGATAAACCAGCTGCCGCGTTTAGGGATGAGGATATTGGCGTTCTTGCCATACCAACCGATACCAGCTCGGTATGCTGCTTCCCTATCGACTAAAGCATTGTCGTCTACCAGAATTCGGGTTTTAAATCCTTTGCTGTTTAGTTCTTCTGCGATAACTTGTAATCCTTTTTTTAGGTAAGCGTAATGATCTCTTTGTGCGTATAAGGCAACTCTCCCCATCGGTTCAGTGGCCTTATCTCCATGTGATACTGGCTGCCAATATGACTGAGCTGCGACGATTAGTGATTCAGCGTCGGGCATTGTGGCATTTGGGTTAGTGGATCTTTTGGGGTTTCTGTATGTGAACTCCATTCCGCCATGCAAGTTCTTACCCTTTCTTTCTTGAAGGTCATTCAGCGTTGATGCGAATAACTCTGATCGGGCAACTCCTACGAAATCGATACCATTTTCATTCGCTAGTTTTTGGATTTTAGTGAATGAAGGCGGATGCGTCATCTCTCAATAGTCGCAGATGTCCAAGCTATTTGGTATTACTGATAACGATTTAATTGGATCTTCTAATACTAATTACAGGGTTACGGAGTTCTGGCAGAAGTCCGGCTTTTGTAAGTGACCGCATTGATCTCCATTCGTCAAGGCTAATGACCACCGCTGAATGAGGGTCGCGATCGCAGATAAAAGTTACTAGGCAATCTTCGCAGGATTTTGTATCACGTAGTGGGCATGTCTCGCAGTCCACTGATAGATAGTTTTTCTTCATGTCGTTTAAATTAACCCAGCCGTGTGACAAAATTTTAGGTTCTTAGGTAGTGGGCTATTTTAATCGTCACTGGTGATTGGTATTTCAGTAACATCAGTGCCGCTCTCACACCACCGACAGGACACTGATTCAATGGATTCTTCAATGATCTGCTGATCCTCGATAGTCAAAGCACCTGATGTGCTGAAATGGTGGAATTCTTTCGTCTTTTGATGACGTACAACGTCAAATCTTGTTAAGTTTCCGCATGCGCCGCATCGATAACGACTGGTTTCCCCTATTTGATTCATTGTTCTCTCAGATTGGCTGTTAATGCTCTAAGTTGAGTTAGGCATTTCTTTGCTGCACCAGACGCTATTGCAGCTCGGGCGCGTTCTAGGCCATCAATAAAATCTTCGGCTATTCCTGCAACAACTAATCCAGCAGCAGCGTTAAGCACGATAATATCGCTTTTGGGACCATCTTCCCCCTCTAGGATACTTATCGCTATACGTGCATTCTCTATTGGACTTCCGCCAAATAGCTCTTCGGGTTCCACCTTTTGCAACCCTATTTCTTGGGGAGATAATTGACTGGTCACGATGTCATTTGGTGTCACTGTATGGATCGTGTTAGGTCCTGTCGTGGAAAGTTCATCGAGGCCCTTATCTCCGGTTACCACCATCGCTAATTGTGTTCCGGTTTTTTTGAGAACCTGTGCCATTTGTTCACCTCTAACTACAGATGGGACACCCACCACCTGTCGTGTAAGGAACCCCGGGTGAGATAGCGGTCCTAGGATATTAAATACTGTCGGAACAGCTAATTCAGCTCTTACTGGACCAGCGAATCGCATTGCAGGGTGGAATGTTCTGGCAAATGCGAAGCCTAGACCAACTTCATTGACGCATGTTTCGACTTCATTTGCTTTTAGGTCTGTCGCAATTGATAATTCGTCAAGGAGGTCAAACGACCCAGATGTTGATGATGCTTTACGGTTTCCATGTTTGCAGACTTTCGCCCCTGCCCCAGCCGCTACAAAGGAAGCGATTGTTGAGACGTTAAGGGCAGCTTTACGGCCCATTTCAGACCCTCCTGCCCCTACAAGATCAATCGTTTCGGGTGGGCAATTAAGTCGTACACACGATGACCGCATGGCGCGAACAAACCCAGTGATTTCATCAATGGTTTCGCCTTTCCCATTAAGTGCTAGAAGAAATTCCGCGAGTTCTTCATTATCTATCTGCCCATTAAGAACGGAAAAAAGAGCTGCTTCTGCAGTATCAGCGTCAAGGTCCTTTCCAGCAGAAAGTCCATCAACCATGCTTGACCAGTTCTTAATGGTTTTTCCTGACATCTAGTAAGTATGTCTTTAACATGCCGGATATTCAATCGCCGAGCAAATGGCGTTTACCTTGGCATACCAAGTGTCGTTAATCAGCTACTTTTTTGAGAGTGTTGCTATCCGTATGATGAAGCAATTCATCTTGAACAGCCATCTTTAATACAGAATCCTCTTCGTAGGACCATTCATCATCACCGATGGTGATATTCAGTGTGTACTCTACCGTTGATGCATTCTGGGCTAGGTATTTATTCTCAAGTATTCCGTAGTTTGTTGATCCGAGTTCTGCAGCCATGCTGAATGCTGTTGCATCAGGCTCACAGGTCCCTCCAGCGATGACAACAGTTCCTCTTGGGACCATGAAGCACCGCATGATCTGTTTTTCGGCTGGGTCATATAACCAATAACCTACTTCAGTGTGAAATGGGTCTTGATCTAATTCAGTTGAACGCCAGGCTGCCATACGGTAGTCAAGCCCATAAAGATGCTGATTCCCATTGTCTACGGGACCGAATGTTGAGAAGGTCACTCTTTCAAAGTAACTTGTGTCGCCGGTTTCCTCTTCTTCATTGTGGTATGAGAAATCCACTCCGCCATGTCCTTCCCATGTACCAACTAACGCGAGCAAAGGGCCGAAATTAGCTACTGTGAGGTCTTCAGGTGCAGTCATAAGTTGTTCTCCTTATTTTAAATTGGTCTGTGCAAAACAATCTATGTATGAAAATAGCACTTCTTGTGGCTTGAGATAACTTGGAACACAATTTCTTTTAATTATCAATCTTCATGTTTTGCTTAATGGAATTGGTTATTTTGCTTTCTGGCGAAAAGGGGTTGTTCTTTCGTTAATTTGTCGTCACACTTACATATGGTGAGTTGGCCGGATGGCTACAGCGTGACTTGTCATGTTGAGGAAGGTCGGGGCTCCTATGAACAGAGTGCTGGCGAGAGTCAGGATGGAGTGATCTATCGATAAGGGCAGCAGAAAGTAAACCGCCGATGGCCATGAGAATGGTACAGGTAAGGGTGAAACGGTGTGGTAAGAGCACACCAGCATCTGGAGTGATCCGGATGGCTAGGTAACCTCCACTTGGAGCAAGGTCAAGTGTGGAACATGGGAAGTTCATCCCAATCACTAGAAATGGTGATAGTTCCCAGGTGGACCGCATAGATGGATGGCCATCAAGGGATAGCCGGAAACGACTACCTGAACAGAACCCCGCCTATAGGCCAACTCACCTAACTATCTCTTAAGTCCGATAAATAACCATTTTCGGCCATTTCGTTATGACCATGAGAAACGACCCAACAGATACTGCTGACAGGAATATGAACGCATTTCGAAATGCCGGCAAGGCTTCTGTTCCTACAGTGTCCCCAATGATGGCTACTAGAATTGCTATCCCTATAGCTGAACAGATCGCTCGTCCAGTCAGGAATGTTGCATTGGCCCTGCCATATAGCTGTTCCGAAACATCTGCAAGTGCTGCGCTATTTAGTGGTGCAAAAGTTAAGCCCATCGCAAGTCCGTAAAGAAACAAGCCCGGGAACATCCGCCCCCAGTAATTTACCTGCGAACCGTACATAAAGATAAACCAGAAATTCCCTGCGGCCAGTAACGCTGTCCCTGTTAGTAGTGTGCCTCGGAAACCGTACATCCGAACCCATCGTCCAGTTCCTATTGAGATGATTCCTGCCAAAAGAGGCGTCGGGGTCATAGCTAAACCGATCTGTATTTGCGAATAGTCCCATACGGTAGATAAATGAATTGGCCATAGGAGCCAAACTGATGAACCCACCAAGGAAACTCCTAGTGAAACGACATTCGCATGTAGAAAAGTAGGAATCGAAAAGAGTTTAAAGTCAACCAGCGGCATTACTTGGTCTTTGTTCCTATAGAGAAATAAAGGGAACAAGGTTAATGAGGCGAGGAATGCGAGTACTGTTCCCCCACTAGTCCATCCCCATCGAGGCCCTTGAACAATTCCTAACGCTAGGAAACCGATTGAAGCGCTCCCAATGGGTATTCCCCAGTAGTCAAATGGGTATGTAGTTGACGAGGAAGCCTTCTTTACTGCCTCACCAAGGGGTATTACAGCTAGTATCACGCAAATAGCTCCAACTGCCTGAGCAGCAAACATCCACCTCCAATTGGCGACTTCTAGGATAAATGAAGTAATTGTGGGAGACAACGCAGAGCCTATCGGAACTGCGGCAGCCCAGATGCCTATTGCTAATGCATGATGTGCCTTATGGAACGCTGCTAGCACCATAGCAAGCGAAGCTGGCGCATAAATTGCTGCTCCCACTCCCTGAAGTGTTCGCCCCGCTATCAGGAATCCGACTCCAGTGGCAAATGTACTTGCAACTGAGCCAAGCAAGAAGAGGAAAACCCCTCTGTTAAACATTACTTGAGCACCAAGCCTGTCGGACAGTTGCCCTCCTAGCAGGGTAAATGCTGCTGTTGTGATTGAGTAACCGGAGAGGATCCAAGAGAGTGTGGCTCTGCTAGATCCGAAGTGTTCTTCAATTTCCGGGAAAGCAATAGTGGCTCCTGTTACCGCTGCGGGGAGGAGAATCATGGCTATGACTGAAGTCGCGAGGAGTAACCAGTTCGATCGGGTTATTTGGGTATCCACTAATTAGCTCGGTTACGAATGTCGAACCAGAAAAGCACGAATGGTTTCATTAGTTTTGTCTAGATGTTCAGGGCTCTTCCACTGTTCTACAAATGTCACGTTTGGTGCTAGAGCAGCAATTTTTCTTGAAGTGCTCTGTGGGTGGTAGAGATCATCCCCCATAAGCAGCAAAATAGGGTTTGCGATATTTTGGACTTCTTCTTCGCTAGCTGTAAGTAGAAATTCTCCGTCCCACATGTTACCCCTAAAGGACTCCAGTGTCTCTCGCGATGGCGCGTTAGCGAGGTCATTAGCCCAACTATCAAACATGTCGTAGAAGGCTTGTTTGTTCCCGTCAATACCGACTGGTTGAAGCATTACAGCGGAGAGAAAGCGGTCAGGGGCATTTCTCAGTAGACCTGCGATAAATGGTCCTCCAATGCACATCCCGATCACATGACATTCATCTATACCCAAATGATCCAAAAGGCTTAATTGGTCTGATGTGTAATTACTCCAATCGTCATTTGAGGTAATTGGAGCTTCTGACATTCCAGCGTTACGTTGATCCATGCCAATTAATTGGAAGTCATCCTGAAGGGATTCGCGAGGGTTCCATGGCATATTGTTCCAAAGAGCGTTCGCTGAACGCATTCCTCCAGGGGCGATGAGTAGCACCGGAGGGCCTTCACCCTCCTGTTCATAGAAAATTTTTGTATTACCGTTTTCGAAGAAAGCCACAATGTACCTCAAATACAAAGCTATTTGTTGAGCCGCTATCGGGTCAATTTGTTGCCAACAAGTAGATGGTTATTAACCCTAAAGCAGACGCTCCGAGAATTGCTGCTTCATATGACTTTTCAAGAATTGGAATCCATAGAACCGGGACTAGTCCGGTTCCTAGAAACCGGAACGATAGGACAAATGATAAAGTACCTCCACGATTATCGGGTCGTTCAGTTGCCCCTAATGCCTGAAGTACAACAGACATATATCCGACCATGCCTCCCGCTAAGAACCAAAGGATCGCAAGTGTAAGCGGGCTTGTTGCACAGAAGAGCAAAGCAGAAAATACGGTCATTGAAATAGCTGCCATAAATGAAGACTTTCTGAAACCGAATCTATCTAATGTCCTGCCCCAGAATGGTCCAAGCAGAAACATGGAGATTGCTCCTACGAGGAGGATTAATCCAGCAGCGGAACCGGAGACATTGAAATTGTCCCTTGCTGCAACGGCAACGAGGATATTTATTCCCATAGGACCTGAGGCTGCTGCAAGAGTAGCGAACCCGATCCGAAGGATCCGACCTTGGAAGAGTGTCCGCATGGGAGGAAGGTCTGAACTGTCTCTTGGTTCCCCACTAGGCGGGAAAAGTGAAAGAGTGAATGCGACAATCGCTGTTCCCCAGAACGCTGCTTGCCATGATGTATCGGCAGCCACCCCACCAACGATGGGCGCTAGACCTACACCTAAAGCTTGAAAACTTGAGTAAATCCCCACCTGCCTTCCAAATTTCTCTGGGGGGACTAACTCGGCGAGACCTGCTAACAACAATGGAGTGATAAATGCGTTTGCAACCCCTTGAAGGCTTCTAGCGAAAAGGAATACTGTAAGGTTAGGTGCGAGAGCGCAAAGAATTGATGCGACAGTGTAGAGCAGATACGTTCCTCGGACAGTTCGACGTCTCCCCCATTTCTCACCGAGTGTTCCGGAGACTAGTAGAAGGAGTGCGAACGGGAGAAGGTATGCCGTGAACCCCCACCCGATGGCTTGTGATGAAGCGTTAAAGCTTTCTCGGAGTTCTGGGAACATTGGGAGGATTGCCGTCGCCCCGAACGGCCCCATGAATCCACCGACATAGAAAGGGATTCGCCATTCTTTATTTTTCACAGAATGAACTTAGTCGGTATTCGGCTTACCCGTTAGTTGAGGTGCAGATATCAACGACTAGTCGTGGCGGATTCGCTATTGAGAGCACGCGAAATCCTACTTGT
>MDTE01021072.1_pt1 | contig 22863 bp, 21 predicted proteins | sample 811231 | NCBI WGS metagenome assembly MDTE01 (sample SAMN05326651, study PRJNA326480) | marine metagenome | isolation source: seawater | place: Indian Ocean: Red Sea | collected 2010 | reverse complement strand
TCAATAAAGCCCTTATTTATAGTGTAGATACGTAAATGTGCTGCTGTCATGATTTTCCTCTCATTAATTTGTTGGTATTACAGATGTATTAGTATGGTTGCTATCACAAATATCAATATTTATTCCATACAATGTTGCAGAAAGTTATAGCAACGATTGTATTATTTGAACAACTTATTTCTAATTCGTCTGAAGATTTCTCTGAACAATACACTGCCAGATATTCTTTCTATATTGAATATGGGTATATATGAATATGCGGGAGGGTCTTTACTGTACAGGCGGTTAAAACCGAAATGACTTTGTTGTTCAGACATATAAGTATTCTGATAAGGTGTTTCAAACCTTGTATCAGTATGTTTCTGCATAACTGCATATACTGATATTCCTTTGATGTTTGACTTATCTATAGTATTTAGAAGATCTCTGTTCATAGGCACATGAAATTGATGGTCTGATCCATGTTCAGTTTTTGTTCCAGGTGAAATGACATATGAATTGTATATAATTGAATATTTGTTTGCGGCGGCTATGCCCTCAAAGAATCGTTTATCATAAAGGAAGTATCCGTTGCCTCCCCACAATACCTGCGATATTATTATCAGTCCTCCAGGCTTGCATAATTTATGTACTGTTTTATATGCTTCTGCAATATCAAAAGCATGTTCGCATGCTCCATGATCAGTTACAAGGTCGAATTTATTGTATAGAGAAGTGTCTTCCAGAGGAAGGTTATAATCATGAACTATGGAGCCGTGCTCACCATTCATGTCGAGGCTGTAATATTCTTTAATTCCTAGTAGGTTGTATAGCGGCTTAGCACTACACCGTGGGTAGCTTGGCCAATTATCCAATGAAGTGAAGGAAGTATGATCATACTCTGTAATGCATGCTGTATTTAGCAGGTTTTCAAAATCAGCCGATTTTAAATGAAGCTCCTGTGAGCCCATTTCAATGACACTATTTATATCTTCCAGATTGCCTTGCTGCCATAGTTCAAGCATGTTCTGTACAGATGCTATGCCTAGACCCATTTGGATGCCTTGTGAGATGCCTTGTGATTCATTTAGCTTTTGTTTGAGATTATTGTAGTGCTAGTGATTACGTATAGATTGTATGGTTGCTGTTTGCTAATGTCAATAGGTTTTAATAATGGCGAATATATTATATAAATTGCTTTGTGAAATATTCGGTTGTTTATTGACATATACTAAGCGATAATTTTCTTTGCGATAATTTTCTTTGATTTTCTCTATGGTTGTGTTGATAATAATAAGATAGAATACCATTTATCAAGATAATAATTTGGAGGGATAAAAATGGGAAAATATACATGTAGTGATTGCGGAATGGAAGTGGCACCTATAATGTGCGGCAGTTGTGGGGCTGAACTAGTGCACAAGGAGCTTGTCAAAGATGACGGCAGCAGCGTGTCAGTCTCTGAATGTCCCAACGACTGCGGCAAAATTAAATCACCTGTTTGCTGTGGATTGGATATGGAGCATTCACACTAGTTTTAGATATTATATGGTGTTGTGAATTAGTATTGTTTGATCTAAACATACTGAATCTGTAGCAATTGGTAAGTGATGAAGAGTGGGCGCAGTACCTTGGTCTGCATCCTTCTGGGAAAAGAGAATACTAGGGTGACAGGTCGACAATTGTAGTTAGGTCTTAATCTAGGTTATAAGCATCCGTACTTGACACTACTTGGTCATAGTCTAGGTGCCCGAGTGAACGCCATATTTCATTGGATTGATTGTCAAAAAAAATAAACGAAGGAACATTGGTCACACGATATTCTGAAGCTAATAGCTTTCCTACGGTATCGTGTACGTTAACCCGAATTATACGAAGCTTATTCTGTTGTGTCATTTCTAGCCTGTCGACGACAGGTTTAATACTAATACATGCTATTCAATACTCTGATTGAAATTCTAGTAGAATGGGCATATCTTCATTGGTGAAAATATCACCTGCTTCATAGACATTTGTTAATGTGCTTTGTGTCGGTCTCACTAAAAGCCATGAAACAAAAAAGGTTGCCGCGGCTACTGTTATGGAGGTTATATCTAGTAGACGGATGCCGTCTCGGAATAATACAGATGCCATAAGCACGAGTATTATGATGGAAGTTATAATGTAGGAATTTTGATTGATGAAAGACATATTAGAAAGTGGTTGTATACAGGATATTAAATAATATTTAATGCTAATCCCACTGCGTATAGAGCTAACAGTATACCTATTGCCTTATTCATTATGTCCGATTTGGTCTGCAGGAATTTAAGTGCTGATGTTTTAGATAGGAATGTTGACACACTGATGTACCACAATCCATCTATCAATGTTCCTAGTAATCCCATGTAAAAGTACTGTATCAATGCGTACCCAGATTTGATTAATGGGGCATATACGGCGATCATAAAGGCTAATATCTTGGGGTTAAATAGTGCTATTGCAAATCCTTGAGAGAAACTTTTATACAATGAATAATGATTGGATTTGATTTCATTATTTGCATATGTTTCAATATTAGAAGCGGTTAAAAAAGTATAGCTGATCCACAAAAGTATAATTGTGCCGAAAATGCGGAGAAAGGTTTCTATCGGGTTTTGAAACTCGATTAGTATGGACAAACTAACTGCTGTTATAAATGCGTATATACCAAACCCGAGTCCATGACCTATGCCGGTACATATGCCATTAGCTGGTCTGCCAGCTGTAGTATTGCGGATTACTACAGCTAAGGATGGACCAGGAGACATTGCTCCAAGTGTTAGGGCTAGGGATAATGCAAGCCATTCTGTGATGTTCATAGTGATTGTATTGCTATTGCTATATCTTTGAATTCAAGCAATGTTTGGGTGCAAATACGTTATTGTATGTCGTAACGATTGGTGAAGAAGGATGTGTACCCAAAAAGTCCAGCAGTACCACCGGTATGTAGAAATAGTACATTCTCATTGCGGTTGAACACTCCCTTTCTAATTAGGTCTATCAGGCCTGCCATAGCTTTACCGGAGTAGACGGGATCAAGTAGAAGTCCCTCCTTTTGTGCTAAGAGTTCAATAGCTTCAATAGTAGCGTCCGTAGGCATTCCATATCCTTCACCAACATAGTTGCTATCTACCACAACATCACTTCTGCTGACAAGACCTGGGCAACCAACTAGTTCTGCTGTAGATGCAGCAAGTTTAAACACATTTTCTTCTTGGATGTTTTTTGCCGAACGTACGCTTATTCCTAAGAGAGGTATTTTGCTATGTGTGCCTTTTAATCCGGTGACCATTCCAGCTTGAGTACCAGTGCTTCCTGTTGCATGTACTATGTGGTCAAATGGTACACCTAGGTCGTTGGCCTGGGTTACTATTTCTGTGGCTGCGTTTACATAACCTAGAGCACCTACTGGGTTGGATCCTCCGCCAGGTATTGTATAGGGATTGTGACCTTCACTGCGTAGTCGGTTAGCAGCAGTTTCCATTGCATGATCCATGTCTGTGCCAGCAGGATGTTCTTCTATGGTCGTCCCATGTAGTTGATCAAGCAATACATTGCCATTTTGTCTGTAATTTATATCATCTATACCTGTTCGGTCCTCTAACAATATGTGACTGTTAATTCCCATGCGAGCTGAAAAAGCTACTGTCTGTCGGGCATGGTTGGATTGTGTTGCTCCTATAGTAAGGACAATATCAGCGTTTTGAGCTTGTGCTTCAGCCATAAGAAACTCGAGTTTGCGTGTTTTGTTGCCGCCAGTAGACATACCAGTACAATCATCTCGTTTAATCCAGATATTTGGACCCTTAAGGTGAGCGGTTAAGTTCTTTAGCAGTTCTATTGGTGTGGGTAGGTGACCGTAACGAAGTCTAGGGAATTTTGCTATATTCATGTTTGTTTCATCAGTAATTGCGATAATCTAAATATTAGGAATACTCATATTATATTACAAACAATGTCCATATATGTATTTCACAATATAATCTTTAGATTTTGATGTATGCAAATTTGAGTCTTCTAATTAATCTTGTTAAAATTACAATGATTTGCTAAGAGAATAAGCCTTCTGAGAGGTATTTCAAACCCGTATCGCAAGCAATGGCTACCACGGTCTTGTCTGGACCGAGATCCTTCGCAAGTTTGATTGCTCCAGCTATGTTCATTCCGGATGAGGTGCCGACAAAAATTCCTTCTTCTCTAGCCAGTTTGCGTGCAGTTTGTCGTGCTTCATTCTCGTCAACCGTTCTTGCATGATCATAGTATTTATTGTCGAGAAGTTCTGGTATAAATCCGAGACCTACACCTTCTATATTGTGTCCGCCCGTTGTCCCCCTGGTTAGGATAGGCGAGGTTGATGGTTCGAGAGCTATGACTAGTGTATCTTGCCCTGCTGTTTTTAGGGATCTAGATACTCCCATAAGTGATCCAGCTGTACCGATAGAGTCGCAGAATCCATCGATTGGTTCTGCGATTTGTTCAATGATTTCATGTCCCATTTTCTCGAATCCACGTATGATGTCGGGGTTACTCAGCTGATTGGTAAAGAATGTGTCTGGTTTGCGGGCTATCTCTGACGCACGCTGGATCATTTGATTGATTAGATCCGGAGTGATTTTGCCATCTTGGCTTTTTATGACTTCTAATTTAGCTCCGAGTGCACGCATAGTGTCGAGTTTCTCGCGACCGAATGCATCTGAAGAGATAACGTGAAACTTGTAGCCCTTAACTGCACAGACGAATGCAAGTGCTGATCCGGTGCTGCCACCAGTATATTCTACTACCGTCATCCCGTTACTAAGTTCCCCTCTTTCCTCTGCTCCCTCTATCATTGCAAGAGCCATCCTATCTTTCTTTGATCCGGTGGGATTATATGATTCAAGTTTGGCATATACGTTGGCGTGGTTGGGCGGCACAATGTTTTGGAGCTTAATAATGGGAGTGTTACCGATAGTATCGAGTGCTGTGTTGTAATTGTTGTGTTTAGACTGCATATACGAGTCCTATTATATTGGCAAGTATGTATCCGATTGAGTGTGCCCCCACGGGGGTTCGAACCCCGGTCTTGGCCTTGAGAGGGCCATGTCCTAGTCCACTAGACGATGGGGGCTTATTTAGTAGCTGGGCGAGATTGTACCATAGCTGTTGGATTATTAAGCAGCTAAACAGGTTCTAAGTCTTTGATTTGTTTATCGCTAAGTGTTGGTCGATGGGGTTGTTTTCGCAGGTAGGCGTTGAGACGTTTTGCTTTTAAAACAGGTATAGGAGTCTCTTTGATATTTTCAAATTCAATTTTAGGGTTTGTGAATAGTATTATTGGGTGAACTTCAGGGGCGTCATCACCAAATTTTTTGTTCAGAAATTTTGCTAATCTTTGTGCTTCTGCTTGCGCTTCAATAATAGGTTGTCCTAGTGATTCTTGGCCAAATATTTTTCTGTACATACTGACGCCACGGTGTCGAAAGCGTTTACGGTTCGCATTCCACTCTACCATTCCTCCTTGGAACTTTGGTGTTACCGCATATATTCCGGAAGGGGTAAATATAGCGTGTTGTGCGGGTAAGTGATATTGGTATAGCAGATATCTGTTATCAAGTCCTTTCATTGAATTACGTAATACTAGGTCTGGACGTGGCTCACGCACATATCTATTAGCTAAGAACATACCTATATTAGATAGCATGAATCCTAAAATAAGTGTATAGAATGGCAAGGAATACCATTCAGGCCTAAGGAAGGATGCTGCTAGACCAGACAGTAGCACTAATATCCCAGTGGTTGACAAAACTTTGGATACTAACGCGTATCTCGTTATTAGTTTTTCATTAGTATATATTTGCATCTCGCCCCATTTTTTGCGTGTAAGTAATAGATTTCATTGTTTGAATTTGATTGGATATGTTGACATTATACATGTTATATAGTCTGATGATTTATTAATTGAAATTATCAGAGCAAAATAGCCTATAGTTATGAATAACTCTTTGTCTGTTGTTCTAATGCTGTCTCTAATTCACCTAATAGTTCGTTTTTTACGGCTTTGCCGGCAACCTTTATTGCGCTTCGGATAGCACGGCTATTGGATCGTCCATGTCCTACGACAACTATTCCATTAAGTCCTAGTAGTGGAGCTCCTCCATGTTCGTTTGGGTCTAAAGTGCGTGCGGTATTTTCAATTGATTTACGCACTAATATGCCTCCTATCAATGAAATAATGTTAGATTTTATTGCGTCTTTTACTAGCGTGGTCACCATTTTTGCGACTGATTCGGTTATTTTTAGCGACACATTTCCAGTAAATCCATCTGTTATTACTACATCTGCTTTTCCAGCAAACATCTCTTTTCCTTCAACATTTCCTATAAAGTTGATATTTTGATCATTCTTTATAAGTGCGTGAGCCTCTTTGGTGAGTTTATTTCCTTTGTTTTCCTCTTCGCCGTTGGATAATAGGCCTACTTTTGGTTGTCGTATGCCTAGAACTTTGTGAGCGTATAAGCTTCCCATGATCGCAAATTGATGGAGGAAATCTGCTTTGCAATCGCTGTTTGCTCCTACATCCAATAAAATAAAATATCCCTGTGGAACAGGAATAAGAACAGCTATTGCTGGTCTGCGAGTATAGGGTATACGTCTTAAGGTAATCAGTCCGTTTGCTAGTATTGCACCTGTGTTACCAGCCGAGACAAAAGCATCAGCTTCTCCATCTTTTACTAGTCGCATGCCTGCCGCAATTGAGTTCTGTGTTTTTTTGCGAGACGAGAATGCTGGAGATTCATCAGATTCTATTTTTTCTGGCGCATGAATTATGCTGATTTTAGAATTTGACGTGCTGTTAATTTCTTTCAATGCTGGAGCTAGTAGTGCTTTATCACCTGTGATTAGTATCTCATACCCGAATTCTGAAGCCGCAGCTAAGGCGCCATGTAGTTCTGGATATGGATAGTCATCACTTCCCATTCCATCTAAGGCAATACGTAGTGTTCTATGTTTCATTCGTCGCACCTAATCTGAGAATATATCATGTTCCTAGTGTTGTAAACACCAGTACTATAATTTCGATACGCGCAAATATATAACGTTGACACTAAATAGTGCAATGCTATAATCGCCTCAGTTAGCGCTCGTGGCGGAATTGGCAGACGCGTCAGGTTGAGGGCCTGGTGACCGTTGAGGTCGTGTGAGTTCAAATCTCACCGAGCGCACAGACTGATTTTAGATCAAATACTTCAAAATATTGTCGTTTAATGCCTGGGTAGCTATTATGAAAAATTTAGTAATGGACAGCAAGATAATTGAGGGTGTACAGCATGTTCAGTTTGACTCTTATAAAGACGAAAGAGGAATATTTAGAGAGACTTTTAGAGCGGAATGGTTCCCTCAAGTTGACTGGAGAAATATTCAAGCTAATCGTTCTGATTCGGACGCTAATGTCCTAAGGGGTTTGCACTATCACCATAATCAGTACGATTATTGGTTAACACCTAGAGGGCATATTCGGGTAGCTCTTTGTGACTTGCGTACAAATAGATCTACATTTCTCTCAGTAGAAATCGTGGAAATGGGCGGTGATATTATGAAAGGGCTATTAATACCACCTGGTGTAGCACACGGATTTGTTACCTTGACTGAAGCTACAGTAAATTATATAGTGAGCAATTATTACGATGGTAAAGATGAATATGGTGTAGCTTGGAATGATCCTGAGCTTGGTGTTGATTGGAAAATAGATGATCCACAGGTGTCTTTAAGGGATCAGAAGAATCCTTTATTTAGCGAACTTGATGAGGTAAGTCTTTAAGGCGAGTTTTTGAATATTTCAAGGTGTATATATTACTGGATTAAAGTAATAATATATACTCTTGTTTATGTCTGAGAGAATTCGTGCATTGTCATCCCAATATGTATATTCCGGGACCCAGATATAATATACGATGACATAGTCCCCTGATGGCGTAAAGACAATTCCTGCATCTCCTATGGGTTCTCCTTCACCCCATCCGTGCTTATGGGCTACTTTTGTGCCTTCAGGCACTCCAGCTTCAAGTAATACACCTATTTTGTTTTTTGACAACCACATAATCATATCTAAGCATTCTGATTGCGTAATTTGATCTCCTAAAACATCTATAAGTAAACCAGCATTATGTGTTGCACATTCATACATACTCTTTAATAGTAAACCCATGTCCGATGCCGTAGTTTGCATATAAGGATCAGGTATAGTTGTGATATCAGCTCTGGAATTTGCTGGTGTATGACGAAAACCTGGGATTTCTTGGCTGTCGTACAGCCCTCCAATGAAGGTGCTATTTAACCCTAACATATTATAGGTATTGTTCAAACGTGTGAGTCCAAGTTGGGGGTCAAGATCTCCTATCCACTCTATTAGTTTATTGCTAGTCCAGTTTGAACTTTCGGTAATTGCCTTTTCAACAAGATCCAGATCATAAGGTAATGCTCCTTCATTGATTTGCCTATAAAATTCGATCAAAAAAGTGATTTTAATTATGCTCATACCTGAAAAAGCTATATCAGGATCGGTTGTTAATTCTTCCCCTTCCATCCAGTTGCGGTGTAGGATAGAGTTTGTGTTTAGATCAACAACAAATATACTGAGGAGGCCATTAAAGTTGTTGGTGTTCAGATAATTGCGCAATTGGGTTTCTAGTGTTTTAAAGGTTGGATCTATCGTTGGCTTTGTCTTGATTATTAGGTCCACATTTCTGTCTGTCGATTTACTTAATACTGTAGATATTGCATCTATAGATTCTTCGATTTGTAGTGATGTTCCTGGTGGGCTGGTGATTGTCACTAATTGCTTAGCATCAGTCATTGGGGCGTGAACTGGACGGTCATATCTTAAGGCAATATCTTGTAGGAAGTTGCGTAGTTTCAATTTGGAATAGCTAGCTTGTAGTGGTACATTATGAGGGTAAGGTTCTTGAGCTTGTCCGAGTAAATTAGCCCAGAATCGCGAACCTCGTTCTGGTATATAAAGGTCTTTCAGCATTGCGTCTCCATTTACCTGGAATTCAATTTGAGTGGGATCTAATATAAAGCTGGATTTTTCATAATGTATTGTTATAGGACTATTGTAAACGCTATATAGCTTGGCTAGAGCTTTGTCTCGGTGTAGGTTTTCTACTACAACATCAGCTAGTTGTACTCCTTCGGGTAGAGTGTAGTGAGTGTTGCTGAAAAGTATGTATTGGTATCCAGTGAGAATGCTAGCTGCTAATATTGAAATTAGCGAAATTCTAGCAGCTAATTTTGCTGATTTACGGCGCCGACGATATCCAAGACCTAGATTAGAGTACATATATCTGACAATTATTATGTAAATTATAATTATCGTGTATTTTACAGTGCATGTATAATGTTAAGTGTTCATAACTTGACTAAAAATCTGCGTAAGGTTACAATTTCGCCGCTAATGTAACTAGGAGACCAAAAAGATGTTAAGGATTAGATTGCGTCGGCAGGGTGGCAGGAAACAGCCTACATATAGAATTGTAGTTACTGACCAGCGGGCTGCACGTGATGGAAAGTTTGTTGAGATTATAGGTCATTATAATCCGCGTACGGAGCCATCAGTTGCTACTGTCGATGAGGAACGTGCTTATTATTGGCTAGGAAATGGAGCACAGCCTTCAAATGCTGTGAGCCGTATTTTTGGCTGGACTGGAACGCTTGAAAGATTTGCAAGAGTGAAGAAGGGTGAGGATGTTGCAGAACTCATAAAGGAATCTGTGGACGCTGCAGAAGCTAGGCCAAGACCGACTATAACTAGACATGATGCCCCTGAGAAGTCATTGACGAACAAAAAATCGAAGGATGACTCTGGATTGGAGAATGATAATGTCATAGAGGGTAGTACTCAAGAGCCTGTTGAGTCTAGTGAAGCACAAACAGAACTGCCTGCATCGGAGTTGCAGGAAGAACAGAAGAGTACGTTGGCTGATGATAATCTTGAAGTCTCTGACGATTCAAACAATGATGATGAAGAAACCGATTCTAAAGCTGATGCATCTTCTGAAGAGGAAGCGAATAGTGAAACTGAAGATTTGTCGGATGCTAGTGAACAAGTACAAGAAGCAACATCTAGCAATGAAGAGGATTCCACCGACGAAGAAACTGAAATCATCAACGAATCTGTTGCAGAAAAATCTGATGAAGATGAAAAGCAATAATTGACTTAATTTGACTGGTTACCAATGCTTATTGTCAGGGTTTATGATAAATGGAACGAATACAAGAGTTTGTAGAATATATTGTTAAATCATTGGTTTCCCACCACGAGCATGTGCTTATAAATGTTAGTGAGGAACATAATACAGTCAGAGTCAATGTGAATGTGGTTCAAGAAGATATAGGCAGAGTAATAGGTAGAAAGGGTCGTACAGTTAATTCAATTAGGTCACTACTGCGTGTCTTAGGTGCGGAAAGTGGAATGAGAGTGGAATTGGACATCGAGTGACACAGTCTTCCAATAGAAAGACTCAAGTAGAATCAATAATGGGCTCAGAGGTGCTAGATACTTCTGAGCCTCATTTATTATTTATCGGTGTTATAACTCGTCCTCATGGCGTTAAGGGTGAGGTCTGGGTTAAGATCGTCAACAAGGCAGACAAGTTTATTGATGAGCAAATCAGCAATGTGTTACTAGGAGTGGATCAAGTTCTGTATGAATTAGAAACGTATCGTATTCATCGTAACGGTTTGCTGATTAAATTCACTGGTTGCAATGATAGAAACCATGCGGACAGTTTTCGTGGCTCTAAAGTTTACATACCTGTTGACCAATTGAAGCCTCTTAGGCCAAATGAGTATTATGTAAAGGACTTGATTGGACTTTCGGTTTTCACTGAAAATGGAGAGCATATTGGCGACTTGGTGGAAGTATTGCCCACAGGAGCGAACGATGTGTATTCTATCTTAGGGGATGAAGGTGAAATACTCTTACCTGCAATTAAATCGGTGATCAAGTGTGTAGATTTAGTGGAAAAAAAGATGACTGTACAACTGATACCTGGAATGCGTAAGAGATAGTAGAGTCCTTGTCAGCTAGTTGACATTCTACAAATCATTATGATATCCTTTCGGGCTGATTTCAATGGGTATTCAAATATATCTTTGTGATACTGGTGAAATGTTATGTTATATGATGTTTTGTTGAGTAATATTGCAGGTTTTTGTCCAATAAAGATCACTTAGATATGAGGCAAATGTAATGGAGATTCCATTTTATGCAGTTATAATGGCAGGTGGTTCGGGCACCCGGCTTTGGCCGTTGTCGCGTCGCCAAAATCCAAAACAGCTATTACGTCTATCTGGTGAACGGACTCTCTATCAGCTTGCTGTTGACCGTCTTGACCGAATATTGTCTCCAGAAAATATTATTGTTATCACGGCAGGTGATATGGTATCTAAATTGATGGAGCAGTCTCCAAATATACCAAAACACAACTTTTTAGTTGAGCCAGAAGGTCGCGGTACTGCTCCTGTAATTGGTTTAGGTGCTTTTTATGCTGAATACTTAGCTGGAGGTGAGGCAGTAATAGCATGCCTTACGGCAGACCATTTGATAACTGACGTTTCTAGTTTTCAAAACGTTTTGGTAGCCGCATGTGAAGTTGCACGTACTGGACCTATAGTCACTTTAGGGATCGAACCAACTTTTCCATCTACGGGTTATGGATATATTCAAAGAGGCAGTTCAAGAAAGACTAGTACTACATCTGCTATTTATGATGTTAAAAGGTTTAAGGAAAAGCCAGATGAGGTGGCTGCTGCTAAAATGTCAACTGATGGAAAACATTTCTGGAATTCTGGCATGTTTGTCTGGAGTACTAGAACGGTGCAATCAGAATTCAGGAAGCAAATACCGGATACGTTTGTAGTGCTTGAAAAGCTAGTTGCATCAATAGGCACGGATTTGCAGGGTGATGCACTTTCTAGCATATGGCCTACCATTCCAAAAGATAGTATCGATTACGCGATTATGGAAAATGCTAAGGATGTATGTGTCATTCCAGCAAATATTGGCTGGAATGATGTGGGCAGTTGGTTGTCAGTATTAAATACATCCGATTCTGATGGTCTGGGAAATGTATTGTTGGGTGGGACGCATCATGCTATTGATACTTCTAGTACTTTGGTAAGCGCGAGCAAATTAGTTGCTACTATTGGTGTTGAAAACTTAATTATTATCGACACGTCAGACGTACTATTAGTATGTGCTGCTGACAGATCAGAAGATGTTAAGCAGGTTGTTGAAGCGCTGGAAGATGATAGTAAATTGTCAGTATTATAGTTAACGAGTGATATTTTATGGAAGCTTATTGCGTTAAATGTAAAGTAAAACGAACTATTCAAAATCCTGTTGCGACATATACTAAGACGGCGCAACCAGGAACCAAAGGAATATGCAAAGAGTGCGGTACTGGAGTTTACCGTATGGGTAATACTCCGGCTCATGAAGGGATGGTGCCACCAGTACCAACTCCATCTAAGACTAGAAAAAAAACTCGATCTCAAAGCAAGAGAGGTAAGTTTGTAATAGTAGAGTCTACTACCAAGGCTAAGACTATTGGAAGAATTCTAGGTAAAGGATACAAGGTAGAATCTTGTGTAGGGCACGTGCGCGATCTCCTTAAGTCTCGAATGGCAGTTGATCCGGACAATGAATTTGAGCCAGAATGGAGAGTGCCAAATGATAAGAGAAAGATAGTTAAGGGGCTAAAAGAGGGTGCGTCACGAGCAGCAGAGGTTTATCTAGCCACAGACCTTGATAGGGAAGGCGAAGCTATTGCTTGGCATCTTGCTGAAGTGCTAGAGGTTGAGGATGATAGGCTCCGGCGAGTGACTTTTCATGAGATTACGCAGTCCGCTATAGAGGAAGCCTTTGAGCAACCTAGAAATATAAAGATGGATTTAGTTAATGCTCAGGAAGCTCGCAGAAAATTAGATAGGTTAGTAGGTTTTTCGCTTTCGCAGCTTTTATGGGAGAAAGTAGCAGGAAGATTAAGTGCGGGTAGAGTCCAATCTCCAACTTTGCGTCTTATAGTTGAACGGCAGCGTGAAATTGATGCCCATGTGGCGAAGGAACACTGGAGCATCAAAGCCCAGTTATTAAAGACGTTGAATAAAGATGATGGTAAATATTTTGAAGCTGGTTTGCGAAAAGTTGATGGAAGTAAGGTAGGCGTTGATGAAAAGTATCATATTTCCAATGAGACTCAAGTTAAGCCAATTTTGCTTGATTTAGAGAGATCTCAATGGCAAGTACGTTCTGTGCGTAGAGCAGAGCGTCGTCGTAAGCCCTATGCTCCATTTCGAACCAGTACAATGCAACAAGAAGCGTCAGGAAAGCTTAATTTCTCCGTACAAAAAACTATGGCAATTGCTCAGCAATTGTATCAGGGCCAGGACGGACTTGATGAGGGCGGTCTTATTACATACATGAGGACAGATAGTGTGCAGGTGTCTCCTCAATCTCAGCAGCAGGCCCGGGACTTTATCAGCGGAAACTATGGTAAGGAATACTTGCCAGATAGCCCACCAAGATATAGTAAAAGTAAGTCTTCTCAAGAGGCACATGAAGCAATAAGACCTACTTCTATCGAACGTACTCCCGAGTCTGTAAAAAATAATTTATCGACTGATCAATATAAATTGTATAAATTGATATGGGCTAGATTTTTAAGCAGTCAGATGTCTCAGGCGATTTTTGATACATTGCGTGTTGATATTGTGGCATCTGGAGAAAAGGGTATATATGATTTTCGTTCTACTGGCAGAAAAATTAGGTTTGATGGATTTTTGAGGGTATATCAACCTGCTAGTGATCAAAATAAATCTGAAAGTGAAACTCAAGATATCCCTGAATTAGAAGATGATGAAAAATTGTTCCTGCATGATCTAATATCTGAGCAAAAATTTACTAAGCCACCGGCACTTTATACTGAGGCTACATTAGTTAAGGCGCTAGAAAAGCATGGAATTGGTAGGCCTTCCACATACGCTCCAACTGTAAAGAGAGTAGTCGATGTAGGTTACGTGATTAAGGATAATCGTCGTCTTAGTCCGACTGATACAGGAATGACTGTCAATGATTGGTTAGTAAAATATTTTCCTGATGTATTAGACACTAAATTTACTGCAATTTTTGAGGATGACCTTGACTTGATAGCACAGGGGAAAAAGCACCAAGTTCCAGTTTTGCAGAAATTTTGGCTTCCGTTTGAAAAGGATCTTGAGCATGCTAAAGTAGATATGCCAACAATCGATAAAACGCCAGAGTTAGCTGGAAGAAATTGTCCCAAGTGCGGTGAAGATCTCTTGATTAGGAATGGTAGATTTGGGAAGTTTATCGGTTGCTCCGGATTTCCAGAATGTAGGCACACTGAACAAATATTAGACAAAATTGGAGTTGATTGTCCAGATTGTAGTGAAGACTTGGTGCAAAGGAGAACAAAGAAAGGCAGAGTATTTTACGGATGTGTAAGTTATCCTGAATGTGAGTGGACATCGTGGGTACGACCAGTGACAGATACGTGTCCTGTGTGTCGAGGTATTTTGTTTGAAAAAGGCAAGTCTCTAGTTAAATGTGAGAAATGTGAAAAAGAGTGGAGTAAGGAAAACATTAATTCCATTACTGCTAATGATTCTAACGCAGTAGGATCTAATGATGCTATTGTAGATGCTATATTTGGTAGTAGTTAGAACATCATTGCTGGCATTGAAGTTGCATCTGTTTAACCTCTAGTGTATTAGTCATAATGGACACATCCTTTGGTATGGATAAAAACGCCCTCAAAATATGGTAAATAATATTAGTAAAAGCAAATATGCTCAGCAGTTGGTCAAGTTTGCTAAAAACAACTTGTCTGCTACTGTTGGAATAATGTTTGTGATTGGTATATTGACCGGTTGGTTAATGTTCGGGTGGTGGTTATTTCCTGTAGTATGGGAAGATGCAGATCCAGAGAGTTTACATCCTCATTATATGTCTGAGTGGGTACAGATGAGTGCTGATTCATATGTGTTGACTACGGACATCGACAAAGCGCAGCAACGGGTTGATTGGCTAGGAGAGAAGTCACTTAACTATATTGAATATGCTCGTGTGAATGCTCTGGGGCCTGAGCAATTGCGTATAGCCCAGTTGCAGAGTGCGTTGGAAGTGGTTGCGGAGAGTAAGGAACCCGTCTCTCAGACTAACCAAGTAGATGATAATAAAGATCTCAAAGAAGTGGAGAAAGACGAATCAGGATCAGGTTTATTTGATCGATCAATATTGATTTCCGTTCTTGGTGGTCTGGCTGTGATTGGGGTTATGAGTAGCGTAGGATATTACGCGTTCAAGTATATTGGCTTGAAATCGAAAAGGGATTTGGAAATAGCTCCGCAGTATGTTGATAATGGGGTCGCTACTGGTGATGAAGAGAATGCCAATGTGATGACACCCCCTCATACTGACACTTTATTATCGGATAGGGGGGCTCCTTTGTCTCGGTTTATGACTACGTATTTATTAGGTGATGACCTGTATGACGACTCATTTGGGATTGATGATGCTAATGGTGACTTTTTAGGTGAATGTGGTATGGGTATTAGCGATATTATTGGAGTGGGTGAGCCGAAAAAAGTATGTGCCTTTGAGATATGGCTTTTTGATAAAAATGATGTGAGGACAGTCACTAAAGTATTAATGAGTGAAGACGCATTCAGTGACGAGGCGAAGCGGGCTTCTTTGGCGCCTAAGGGCGAGCCTGTACTGGCTGAATCTGGCAAAGAGATTATTCTAGAAACTGCATCATTACATGTGAGTGCTCGTATAGTTGATATGCAATATGGTGGTGGGCCTTTACCACAAAACTCGTTTTTTAATCAATTGACTGTAGAATTATCAGCGTGGCGAAAGGGCTAATATCGCAAATTAAATTACTCTAGCTTTATGAGTTTAAAGGTGCTGGTTCCGCTCGGTGTTACCACCTCTACAGTGTCGCCAACAGATTTGCCGATGATTGCTTGACCAATTGGAGATTCGTGTGAGATCATACCGACAGTAGGGTCTGCCTCGGCAGGTCCTACCAAAGTGTATTTCTCTTCAATACCGTCGGCTTCAGAGATTGTTACTGTGGATCCAATTGCTACTTCTTGCTTGCTAGTTTGATCTGAAATCAATACCGAACTTCGTAGCATTTCCTGTATCTCTAATATTCTGCCTTCAATGAACGCCTGATCTTCTTTCGCAGCAATATAGTCTGCATTTTCGCTGAGATCACCCATTTTGATAGCATCTCTAAGACGCTTGGCTAGGTCAGGCCGTTGTTTTGTTGTTAGGTCAGTGAGTTCGGCATTTAATTTCTGTATGCCGGCGTCAGTAAGATATGTCTTGTTAGTTTTCATATGTATCCTTGTGTGTATGTAAGATGTCCTTATAGGTAAAGAACTAGGTTGTTTTCTTTGTTGTAATGTTGAGTTTTAAGTTTTCAGCTGTAGCAAATCTATCTGTCATTCCTGCAATGTAGTCACATACTGCCCTTTCTATTCCTAGAAAATCTATCCTTTGTTGTATGCTTGATGGTAGACAATCAGGATTCGATACAAAGTGTGAATACAGGTCTCCCAATAACTGGATAGCTTTGTTTTCCATATTTCTTACACGGGGATGAGTGAAAAGATTGTTTCGCAAAAATGCGTTAATTTCTTTGTTATATTGACTATATTGTTTTGAAGATTCTACTATATTGTATTCTAATTGTTGTATGTGAAGAGGGTCAGTAGGATTTGTATTCTGCAAATTTTTGTTTGTATTTTCTATCAAATCGTGTATTTCAAGACCTATTATTCGACGGATCATCCTGTGTCTAGTTAGTTCAGTAAGTTGTTTACCGTCCCAGTTTATGCTGTCTTTTGCGATTTGCCAGAGTGTAAGTGGTTTCATAGTGGTTGGTGTGAGAATGCCAGATCGGATTCCATCATCCAAATCATGAGCGTTATATGCTAATTCATCTGCAGCATTTGCTATTTGTGCTTCCAAGTGACCTCGTAAATCCGGATTGTAGTCATATGCATCCGATATATCATATTCGGTTTCATGTTTTACGATACCTTCTCGCACTTCCCACGTAAGGTTGAGCCCTCTAAAATGAGGATAACGGCATTCAATATCAGTAAGAATACGTATGGATTGTTTGTTATGATCGAAACCCCCATGCTTACTTAGCAAGCTGTTCAACACTCTTTCTCCAGTATGTCCAAAAGGTGGGTGTCCTAAATCATGTGCTAAGCAAATAGCCTCTACTAAGTCTTCGTTGGCAGCTAGTGCTCTTGCAATAGTTCTTCCTACTTGTGCTACTTCTAGTGAATGTGTAAGTCTGGTTCTGTAATAGTCGCCTTCATTGTTTTCAAATACCTGTGTTTTGTATTCCAAACGACGAAATGCAGTTGTATGTATTATTCTGTCACGGTCACGTTGGTATTCGGTTCGATAGACAGCTTTTTCTTCTTCGTATTGTCTACCTTTGGATTTAGAGCTTTTAAATCCGTAAGGTGCAACAGATCTATTTTCGTTTAATTCCAACTCTTCTCGGGTCATTAACATAATTTAATTGTACATGTCTAATCAATTGAGATGGAACTTATTACGATGTAATAAGCTTCTTATCAGTTCTTTATGTTTGCGATTGGTTTGCCTCATTGCTAACTCCATATATGCATTGTGATAACTTGTAGATATGTGTGTTAGGATGTTTTTGTGATTTCTCCTGCAAGTACTCTAGGTAAATCTATCTCTGGATTGGATGAAATTTTATCTGTTAGGATTTTGCGTAAATCATAAAGAGTATCTCTGAGGAGAGCTGCTTTTTCAAATTCCATATCATCTGCAGCTTTGTACATATTTGTTTCTGTTTCTGATATTACAGATATTATTTCGTCTGAAGTCATATCTTGTATTGTTTCAATGCGTTCAGCAGTGTCATCAGTTTGTTTGGCCGCCAGCTGGTCTGTTATATCTCTAATGGATTTTACTATGCTGGTAGGCTTAATATTGTGCTTGGAATTGTAATCTGATTGTATTGATCGTCTGCGGTTGGTCTCGTCAATGGCATGTCGCATTGCATCAGTATGTTTGGCGGCATACATAATTACTCTACCTTTAGAATGTCGTGCTGCTCTTCCGATAGTTTGAATTAAAGCTGTAGCGGATCGAAGGAATCCTTGTTTGTCAGCGTCAAGTATTGATACCAAGGATACTTCTGGTAAATCAAGGCCTTCTCGCAGTAAATTAATGCCAACTACTACATCGTAGACACCAAGACGTAGCTCTCGTAATATTTCGACTCTTTCTAATGCATCTATTTCAGAATGAAGATATTGTACTTTAATATTTAATTCTGCCAAATAGGCGGATAGATCTTCTGCCATGCGCTTAGTAAGGGTAGTAACGATAGCTCTTTCTCCATTTAGCGTACATATGCGTATTTCTTCGACTAAATCGTCAACTTGCCCTTTGATTGGTCGCACTTCTATGGTGGGGTCTAGTAGGCCTGTTGGGCGTATGACCTGTTGAATTATACAACTTGCTTGCTCTAGTTCGTATGGTCCTGGAGTGGCGGAGGTGTATATAGTTTGTCCAATACGTTCTTGAAACTCGTTGAAATTTAGTGGCCTATTGTCTAATGCTGATGGTAGCCTAAAGCCATAATCAACCAAGACGCTTTTTCTTGATAAATCTCCTGCATACATGCCCCGTATTTGTGGAATGGTCATATGGCTTTCATCAATTACCAGTAGAAAATCAGCAGGGAAATAGTCTATAAGAGTCCAAGGCGGTGATCCTGGTGGTCTTTGATCTAGTGGTCTTGAATAATTCTCTATGCCTGAACAGCTGCCTACTTCCCTAAGCATTTCTAGGTCATACTGCGTACGTTGTTCAATACGTTGCGCTTCAAGATATCTCTCCTCAGTTTTGAAATAGGCGATTCGTTCTTGAAGTTCATTCTCAATATCTTTTAGTGCCATCTGTAGTTTTTCTTCTTCAGCTATAAAATGTCTGGCTGGAAATATTTTTATCGCATCATGGATGGAATGTACTTCTCCTGTAATTGTATTGACTTCTAATATCCGCTCTATCTCATCGCCAAATAGGTCTATGCGATAAGAGTGTTTAGCATATGGAGGTAGGATTTCTATGGTATCTCCTCTTACTGCAAAAGTACCCGGTTTGAGCGCTATGTCGTTGCGGTTGTACTGTATCTCAACTAATTGTCGTAGTAGATTCTTGCGTCTTATTGTTGTGTTTAATTTTATGTCTATTACAACCTTACCGTATGATATAGGTGACCCTAAGCCGTATATGCTGGATACTGATCCTACAATAATAACATCGGACCTGCTCATTAAAGAAGTGGTGGCGGATAGTCGCATTTGATCAATTTGATCATTGATGCTAGTTTCTTTTTCTACGTACAGATCCTGTCTTGGCACATAAGCCTCGGGTTGATAGTAATCATAATAACTTACGAAATATTCCACTGCGTTATGAGGGAAAAACTCCTTGAATTCAGCATATAGCTGTGCTGCTAGTGTCTTGTTGTGGGCTAATACAAGTGTTGATTTTTGTGTTTTCTCAATAACATTAGCTATCGTGTAAGTCTTGCCAGTTCCTGTTGCGCCATGAAGTACTTGGTGAGCTAAACCAGTGTCAAGTCCTTTCACTAAATCTCTGATAGCCTCGGGTTGGTCGCCTGTAGGCTGGTACGGAGCTGTAACTTTAAATTCTGGCATGAATTAATTATACCTGCGGCGCCCTAGAATAGTGTTGTCGATGATATGATAGACATATGATGTTGGAGAAACCAATTTTGATAGTAATGGTTGGACCTACTGCTGTTGGAAAAACTGCCACTGCTATATCTTTGGCGGAACTGATAAGTGGAGAAATAGTGTCGGCAGACTCTCGCTTACTGTATAAGGGTATGAATATTGGAACTGCTAAACCGACACATAAAGAGATGGGAAGGATTCCACACCATCTAGTTGATGTGACTACTCCGGACAGGAGTTGGTCATTAGCTCAGTATAAAAACGCAGCAAATAATGTGATAAATGATATACAGCAAAGACGCAAGATACCACTGTTAGTCGGTGGGACTGGTCAATATGTGCGTGCAATTACAGAAGGTTGGGATATACCTCCTATTCCTAGGGACAACACTATACGTGACGAATTAGTGGAGTATGCCGAAAGGGAAGGTTCTAGATCGTTACACACTAAATTAATGGAAATGGATCGAAAAGCTGCCGAAACAATCGATCCTCGTAACATACGGAGAATAATCCGTGCTCTGGAGGTATGTATAAGTACCGGAAAGCCTTTTTCCCAATTGCGGACAAAAACTAAACCTAGTTATGACATTTTTGTGGTTGGATTGACTATGAAAAGAAGCGAACTTTATATGCGAATTGATGCGCGTATTGATAGAATGTTTACTAGTGGTTGGGTGGAGGAAGTTAGTAGATTGATTAAACAAGGCTGTACATCGGATATGTCTAGCATGTCTGCTCTGGGTTATCGAGAGGTCATAGATTTTATTAATGGAGATATTGATTTTGCAGAAACTAAGCGTAGGATTCGGAAGGCGAGCCGTAGACTCGTACGTCGACAGGCATCGTGGTTCTCAAAAAATGATATGACTATCAACTGGTATGAGATGAGAGATTTGTGTCTTGGAGAGTTGCATACTAATGTAACAAATTGGATTCAGTCAATTTCATAGAATTAGGTTAAGTGGTAGTATGATTGCGATGGTCTCGCTGTTTTCTGTGCTGGCTAGTTGGGAAATTGAGAAGTGTAATGAAATTAAATTGCAAATTACTTACTAAATCAGTTGGTATCTTGACAATAATTGTTTGTATAAGTCGTGGTGTGGGAGCTGCTTCCAATCGGACGCAAATTCAAGACATAATGGCTGTACTTACTCCAGAACAGAAAGTGGGCCAGTTGTTTTTGGTTGGATTTGATGGCATCGATATTTCCAATGAGACATCAATTCACAAGCTCATTTATGATTATCGAGTTGGTGGAGCTATGCTGATGGCGGAAAATGATAATTTTACTGATAAAGACGATATGGTTTTGTCTACATCGAAATTAACAAAAGGTCTCCAGAGAATAGCGTGGCAAAAAGTTAATCAGGAATCACAAGAGGCGATTGGAATGCCTTCAACAGGTAACAGTAGCAGTGGTTACCTGCCACTGCTGATTGGCACTAAGTACAATCAAAATCTAGGTGAGAATATCAATACGGGTGGAGGGTTTACGCGTATGCCTGGACCAATGGCAGTAGGTGCTACATGGGATACAAACCTTGCACTTTCAATGGGTGAGATAGCTGGTTCTGAATTGAGTGCACTTGGCATCAATTTGTATGTGGGTCCTAGATTGGATGTTGCGGACTCTCGAGTGGGAACCAGTACTGGTGGTACGGGATTAGATACATTCGGGGGTAATCCTTACTGGGTGGGCAAAATGATTCGTTCATTTATTGTTGGTGTGCATAGAGGCAGTAGTGGACGTATTGCGTTTGTAGGAGAATCTTTTCCTGGTTTGGGTGGTACTGATAGTGGTAGTGGAATGGATGTTCCTGTTGTGAACAAGCCTTTGCAAGAGTTGGTTGCAATCGACTTGGCGCCTTACCGGACCGTTACTAAATTGCCTTACGGATCAGAAGAAACTATTGATGTATTAATGCCTGCACAAGCCAGATATTCTGCATGGCAAGGGTCATTGTCTATAGACACACGACCCTTTGGGTTGGACTCTGGAGCTATGGCTGAGTTGTTTAACATGCAAGAGTTTTACGATTGGCGTGAACAGGGCGGACTGATTATGAGTTCAGCCTTAGGGAGGGAAGGAGTAAGGAGATTTTATGATCCTACTGACAAAACTTTCCCGGCATTCGAAATTGCTCGAGATGCATTTTTGGCTGGTAATGACATATTGTTTTTAGATGACTTTGTTTTCGATAGATCGGAAGATCAGTTTGCTACGGTCGTATCTACTATTGAATTATTCGTCCGTAAATATCGTGAGGATACTGCATTTGCTGACAAGGTGGACAGTGCTGTAGAACGTATTATTGCTATTAAATTACGTTTATATGACAAAGATATGTCAATCATTAATGTCACTGAAGGTTCGTTGTTATTTGGGGTTGAAATAGAAGAGGGAAAAGTATTTCAGGTTGCACAGAAGGCTGTTACGTTGTTAAGTCCATCTAAAGCTGAGTTTGTTAGTCGCGTTCCTCGCGGCCCATCTGCTCTCGACAGAATTGTGATTTTTACAGATTCTCGTACTTTCAGTACATGTAGTATATGCAAAGAACAAGTGAGACCGCCGGTACAATCATTGGAGAAAGCGATTGAGCGATTGTATGGATTTGGAGGAATTAGTCAAAATAGCACATTGGAACTATTTAGCTTTAGTTTAGCTGATTTGACTAAATATGTCGCAGATGTAAATATTTCATCTGACGAGTCGTCACTGGCAAATAGTGACAGAACTAATGGTGATGATAGCTTATCTGATTCTCAGATATCTAGTGAGATTGAGAGTGCACTTGTTGGATCGGATTGGCTAGTTTTTGCAGTTGGTGAGCCCGAAAAAGGTGTTGATAGAAGTGCGCTAGATCTATTGTTAACCGAACGACCAGATTTGTTATCTGACAAAAAAGTTATAGTATTCGCTACGGGTGCACCGTATTATCTTGATGCTACAGCTGTATCGCAATTTACAGCCTATTATGGATTATATGGTGATAGTAGTCCATTTATCGAAGTTGCAGCGCGAGT